>ERZ773008.19-NODE-19-length-147038-cov-5.439561_pt1 | contig 147038 bp, 124 predicted proteins | sample MGYA00580664_ERZ773008 | MGnify/ENA primary metagenome ERZ773008 (study PRJEB29015, sample SAMEA2738016) | human oral metagenome | biome: human oral; feature: human-associated habitat; material: dental | place: China | collected 2048 ...
ACCAGTATGATAACTGAAGTTCAGAAAGATGGTGGGAATGACATATGAAAAAACTTTCAGAAGATCAGATTGTGAAAGATACAACTCCAACTATTCAGGAAATTAGAGCCCGAGTCCTTCTTATGCTCTTTAGAATGCATTGAAATATATAATTTTATAAGGTTCTCTAGAAAGAAATTCTAGAGGACTTTTTTTATTTATCAAATAAAAAAAGATTCTGGATTCTAAGTTTTATAGAATCTCTTGAATCTCTGAAACTGAATTCATAAGATTTTAGGAATACTTTTTCTGCTTGAAAAGTTTTAGACTATTCATATACTAAAGCTTGTTTTATCTCTAGGGAGTCGTATGCTCAATTCAGCTTTCTTATTTTGTTGAGAAAATACCTATACGCTCAATAAGGAACTCGAAAAACGAAAAATCTGATTTCAAGAGAAGTATTGAGCAGATACGCTTTTTGAGTTTACCGCACAAAACTGGGATCTATGAGAGATTAAGCAATTACTTTATGCTGGAAGTCTTTTTGTGAGCAAAAAGATGGTAATTCTCTATTGAGTTCCTAGGGATACTTATGAAAATAATTCGCTTATGGCTGATAAAATTGATAAATTTCTTGAGGATTTTCAGCAAAATATGAGCCTGTTAACGAGTGATACAATTCTGATTTTAGTCTCTTATAAGCCAGATAAGAGGACAAAAGCTTTTAAGTGGTTTAGTGAACAGCTTCAACTCAAGGAATTTGCTCCTTATAAGGAGGCTCAGTTGAAGGGATTTATTAGAGAGCAGTTGGCTGGATTTCAGATTGGGGAACCTGAGGTGGATATGCTTTTGCTCAAGGTGTGAAACGATATGTATCGCCTAGAGAATGAAATTGAAAAATTAAAAATCTGACTACAGACGAGGTGAGAGACTCAGGTTTCTATTGATGCTATTCATCAGTATTGTTTTTGATTGGTTGAATGAGATGCATTTGAGATTTTTGATCATTTGTGGAGTGATCCTAGGCTTGCTGTCAAGAGTCTAGAAAAAATGCAAGAAGATGGTAAGTCTTGGAATGAGGTTTCAGGGCTTTTGACTTGGGGACTCAAGATTTATTTGACGATTTTGGATTTGTATGGGCAAGGGATTGTTTCGGCAAAAGAGATTATTGCTCAGACAAAGTTGCATCCTTTTGTTGTTAACAAAAATCTAAAATATATTACGCAGCTTCAGAAAAATCAGGGGTTTTTAGTCAGCTTTTTTCAACTGTTGATTGATCTTGAATATGCGATCAAGACAGGTAAAATGGCTGAACAATATTTTTGGTTGCGTACAAAACAAGAGATATTAAAAATCTGAGCTTAATTTTAACTTTTCACTGCTAAAAGATGAGAGATTTGAAAAGGATAATTCTTCCTTTGATTGCTGGAAGTCTATTGATGGGCTGGAGTTTTGCAAGTGAGAGTTTTTCTGAGAGGTTGTATTGTCAGCTTGGGGAGACGAGTGTGAGGGTGTATTTATTGCAGGAGGAGTGAACCTTTAAGTGTACTGAGTACCGCAGGCTGTTGGATAGTTATTTGAGGAGAGAATATTCTAGCATTATGCAGGTGATTGCCAATATGAATAGGGGAGATGATGTAGAGTATCGAAGAGCGCTTTATGAGGAGAAAAAGCAACTTTTTTTCAAACTTTTCTCTCAAATTAAGCTGATCGAAAATGCAGTTTCAGATTTTCAGTCTAATTTTTTGGTGAGAAGCCAAGAGTTTATTAGAGATGAATTGACAAAGAAGCGTCAAGAATTCGTAAGTATGAAGGAGGATTATGAGCAGCAACTACTTCAGAATCCTTATAGTACTTTTTTGTCGAAGAAGATTGTTCAACTTAAGGATATTGAAGGATTGATAGAGCGTTTATTGACGACAAAAGAAATGGATATTTTTGTGCGTGATTTAGGACAATATCTGACTTTATCTATGCAAAGAGTTTCTTAAAAAATGAAAATCGGAATCGTTAGTAGTGGTGTAGAGAGTCTTGTTCTCTTCAAGATTTTAAACAAGTACGATTGTGAATATAGTGTGTACTTTGATAGTTTGATGGCTTCTTATGGAGATAAGGATTTTTGAACAAGTTTATCCGCGGTTAAGAAAGGTGTAGAGGCTTTACAAAAGCAGGGAGCTGAGATGATTATCGTGCCTCCAGTATATGAACTTGCCTTATTAAAGGAGGGAGAAAATCAGATTTTACCTCTTTTTAGGGAGTATCTTTTTGAATTTGTGTTTAAGTATTCCTTAGTTGGGAAGCTTGGGATTTTCGGAGATGGGGAGGAGCTTTCTGTGGCTCAAAAGTTGATTTCAGATTTTGCTACCCAATATGTCTTACAGCCAGCTCAATCTGCGACAAAGAGATTCCACTTCCCATTTGTGTTTTGGAGTGAAAAGCTTGGTGTCGCAAAGGGGCTTTTATCGCAACTTTCTTGGAAGTCGTATCTGACAAATACACTCCTAAAACATCAACTTCTCCCTTTTAAAGGTGCAATGATTGATACTCTGATTCCGTTAAATTATTGTATTTTTGCATCAGAAAAGACAGTTGCTAAGTTTTTTAATTTTAAGAAGATAAGATTTCATACTTTAGCGAGTTTAGATCAGATTTTTTCTTCTTTTTTGAAAGATAAAAACCTGAATACGTATTCTGTTCATATTTTGGCTACGGATTCACTAGCTTCACTCTTTGAGCAGAAGAGATTGGTTTGGCTCATGCAGAGGGGAAAGGTGATTGAGTTGGAGATTGAGAGGATTTAAATATTGTATAAGAGAAAAATCTGAGTACTAAACTCAGATTTTCCTATTAGTTTATTTAGTAGTTCATATCCCAGCTACTATCTAGATTATGATTCAAATATTCATCTACTGCTATTGCATTGTTAACCGTATTTGTTGGATCTAGATATGGATCATATTCTTGTTCTACTTTATTTTCATGGAATTCTTCAACTATTTCGGGCTCATGATGTCGAGATTTCTCGACTTTTTTTATTCTTGTTCCGTTTGTACTGTTTAGATCTGCTATGATTAGATTTCATCCTAACATTGTTATTTCAACATGTTTGCTAGAGATATAAGGGGAATTTAAGTTAAATCAATGTTGAAAACCAGAATTTCTTCCTAGTATTATACTTTCTCCTTCTTTTATTTTTTTCATAGTATAGTAGATTTTTTTAAAACCTTTGATTTGTTTTGGTGTATCTGTTTCAATTAAGGCAAAGCCTCCTTTTGTTTTTTTGATGGTGAAAGTCTTTTTACCACCTAGTGAGAGTTGATACTCTTGATTTGGAGCTAACTTATCTATAAGCTCTATTCAATAACTATCAATTTTTTGTTCACTGTTTATTTTTAATTCTACTCATTGTACAACTATCCCTTCTTTAGCATTTTCTTGTCAAGTATTATTTTTGTTTTTTGTATCGCTTTTATTCCCTGTTTTTTTTATCATTTCTTTATAACTCTTGATGAGAGGCATTTCTTGGTAAAGAGGACGAATATCTACATAATTTTCACCGTAGCGTTTAAAATTATTGCTCATCCAGTCTATTGGTACTTGTGAAGTATAATCTATTGGTTTTGCTCATAGTGGTCAAAGATTTAGCTGTTTTGATCTTATTCCAAAAGAGTTAACATCTCATTCTATATAATCTCATCTTATGATAAAAACAGAGTTAGGATTATCATTAACAGCATGTCAGAAATGAAGCTCAATATCAGTCCCATCTTTAAGTTTTGCTTTTACAATATCTACATGAATTTCTCATAGTCCAGGATGCTTAAAACCATAAGTTTCTGATATTCAGTTTAGCATAATATCTGTTTTTAAATTTCTGTAGAATTCTTGGACTGCATTTACAGATTTGTACTGATAATATTTTACAGCATTGTTGTGTTCAAATTTCCCTATTTTTTCTACTTGAACTCCTGTTTGAAGTGATGGTCTTAAGATATTAGGGATATGCCCATATTTATTCGCTATAACTGTGAATGGATCTGCGCTATCAATTCAGGATTTTCTTTGTGGTAAACTATCAAAAAATTCTCCGATGTTGTGTTCTACTTGAGTTGTTGTTTCGTAACTATAATTTTCTATTCGTTCTCATTTGCTATACACTCAGTCACTTCTTATTCAATCGCAAGATCTTCGTAGCCCTTCAGATTGAGATTTGTAGAATAACCTAATTTCTCAGTCTGCAGTATATCCAACTAAATAATCTCTTCACTTATTGAATACATCAGATAGGTATACGGTTTCCTTCCCAATTTTGATTTGATGTTTTGCCACATATCAATTTTCTTGGAGAGTCGTGATTAAGTCTCTCTTTACTATTTCCTGTCCCTCAAAATTTCCAACAGGAATCTTTTCACCATTAAGACGATATTTCTCAAACATTTCTTTAAACCCTTCAATATTATTTTTTTCAAAAGAAATTTTTTTGTCAGATTTTTCTACTTTTACTTCTTGTTTTTCAAAAATAATATCGTCTTCTTTTAGTATTTTCTCTTTCTCGGTTGTTCTTTGTTCTTTATTATTTAAATCCTCTTTTTTTGTTTCATTTCTTTTTACCCTACCACAAAATCATCATTCTAATAAGAACCTGACTATTTTGTTGTCTTTTATCATATCACTTAGTGTTTTGATGTGTGTTTTTAGTTGTTTATAGGTTAGTTTTCAGAATTTTTTTATGAGATTACGAATTCCTACCAAGGTTTTGACAGCTTGCTCTGAGAGTTGAATAGTTTTATTAAACTTTTTGCTGAGTTTCTTCTCAATGAAATCTTTAATTTCTTTGAGTTTTGTTTCTATTGATCTCTCTGCAGATCATTTTAGTATATCATCCATCTGTTTGTTGTTTTCTTGGACTTCTTTTTCAGAAGTTTTGGTGTTTTCAGTGGTTGATTCTTTTTTTGTCTGCTCTCTGTTCCGTTCAGTAGTGTTTTCTTGAGTAGCTTTTCCTTCTGCTTTGAGTTGATCATTTAGTTTTGCTTTTAGATCTTGTATTTCTTGTCTTCTTTTTGTAATTGCATCTTCATTGAGTCTTATGATTTCGTCAAAAGTATCTAGCTTTTCTTTCTTGATCTTTGATCTTTTGCTTTTGTATAGGTTGTCGTGGATTTCAAGTATTTTAAGCCCACTAATAGCATTATTGATCTCTGCTTTGATATTTTTTACAGATTGTGAATCATTTTCAATGATTTCCAATTCAGCTTGTTTTTCAGCCTTAGTTTGTTTTTTGGCTTCAGTTTGCTTTGGTTCTATCTTGTGAGCTTCAATTTGTTTTTGTTCTGTTTTTGAAGTGTCAATCTTTTTTTGCGGTGTTTTACCTTTTGTATTTAAAATGTCTGTCCCCTTTATTATAGCTGGAACATTTGATTCTATAACTTTTCAGTTAGGATCGATTTTAACTTCTTTCCCATTTTCTCATTCTATAGTTACATCTTGAAGTTTCCCAGATGCTGAAGTTCTCCAGTTCTTGATCTTCATTTTACCTCGCCCGTATGCTCTTAGACCGAGTATTAGTCCCAGAGATTGAACGATACCTTCTCCAGTAATCTCTGATAGTTTTTGATCAAATGCGAGACTAATTCCTTGTTCTGCCAGCATTAACCCTCAGAGTTCGGCTCCAATAGAAGTGATTCATTGTAGAGCTTTTCAGAGAGTGTTAGCTGCATATTTTTCTCCAAGTATTTTTTTGATACCAGCTCCTGTAATATTTTGGAGTGGCCCACCAATTGCTTTTAATATTCACAAAAATGCTATACTATGTATGTATCCTTTCAAATCTCAGAGTCACTCAGTTAGAGTTTCTCTATTTAGAGCATTTCTGAGGACTGTACTAGTAACATGAAATCCTACGCCCTCAAATACGAGATGAGTTCCCTTTGCTGCTAGTTCCGTTAGCTTTCATACTTTGCTTAGATCGTGGATATGATCTACTGTTTTTATAGTCCTCCCCGCCTCAGCTACTCTGTTACCCAAACCTAGAAGTTTAACTGCATTTGATCATTTCTCTATAGCTTTTGTGGCTTTAGCTGATTTTTCAATATTTTTTACACTATTAGCTGCTTTTTTAGCAAGTTTTGCAGATTGTATGGCTTTCTCTGTGTTCTTTCAGATTTGTCGGTAATATTTTGCTGTAGAGAATATTCTCTTAATTTTAGAAGTTTTATTTGCTATACGAGCTATTTTAGTTCAAGTCATAGCTGCTCTTAGTGCATATACAGCCACAGCTCAAGCACCTCCTGTGAGTGCACCAGCAGCGATTGCTACTGCTGCAATGGCTACTTCTTCAATTATCATCTTACCAGCCTCTCATAGCCAAACCGCAGTTTCATCACTGAAATCATATCGTCCATTCAGTCAATAACTACTATTGAAAATGTCTGCATTAGTTCACTTCATTCCATCTCCATTTTTTGCAAGGGCAAAAGCGAGACTTCCTCTAATCATAGGCGCAATATCTCCGTATTTGATTGCAAATTCTGCTTGTTGCTTTGCATTAGCGATTTGCTCTTTCATAAGCTCTGGATTCTCTAGCAAAATTCTAAGAGATTGAAGTCTGACTCTTTCTTCATCTGTTATAGCATTCCCTTTGGCTTCAAGTCTTAATATTTCTTTTTTTTGATTTGCCTTAAACTCGTTTGGTCCGTAGTTTAGATTTTTTATCGAGTTTTTTCTGATATCCAAAACACCTTTTATCTTTTTACAAGCATCTTCGACTCCCTCATCGGAAAACATTAACTCAGAGGGGAACATTCCTCTTCCTTTCAAAAATTTAAATACTGATTTGGTATCTCAGCTATTATTGTAGAGTCCATCAATTAGTTGGATTTTCTCGTCCATTCTTGGATCATTTTCTCAAAAATCAAGTTCTTCGCTAATCTTTCTGAAGGCTTCTGTATACCCTTTCTTATTAAATCAAATATCTTTGTTTTCTCATATCTCATCCCTTAGAAAAGTTGTTTTTGTGTTTCCAAAAATATTGAGCTTACTTCATAGCTCTCTAACAGCTCTTTGTGCATTGACTCTATCGCTCGACAAGATAGTTGAAATCATTGATTTTGCCTCACTATCAGACATTCTAGACCAAGATCAATCATTACTCTTATACTGTATAAAGAGTTCTCAAAGATTCTGCTTTGCTTTCTTTATCTCTTCCTCAGATGGATTCGCATTCTCAAGGCTATAAAGATAGTTTCTTACAGCAACTTTTAATGCTGCTACCTCTTTTGTAGTTCCGTCTTCATCATTGATTTTGTCAACTAATTTAGCGATCAACCCTAATCAATAACTAAAGTTCTCAATATTTTTTTGTAGACTAACATTATCTTCTACATTTTCAGTTCAAACAAAAACCAGACTCCTTCTCGAAAAACGATCAGCTTCATTCCATTTTTCTTTTATTCTCATCGTGAGATAATTTTTATATGCTCCTTCATTGTCATCAAGAATATCATAGAGCTTTTTTCAAAGCTGTTTTTCGTCTTCCCAAAGGGTGATACCTTCTTTTAGACCTTCTTTATTGATGAAGTGGATTTCCATCAGTCCACTTCTAAAGTTAATTCTAGAAACTGGCTCTCAGTGTTCGAGTTCCCATCAACGCTTTTTTTGTGTTTTAATAATTTTATTAAGCCTTTGTTCCGTTTCAATCATAAATTTTGCACGGTCTGTAGTAGTATTAATCTTAGACTTTAGAGTGTCTCACATAGTCTCTTCTAGAGCTTTATATTTTTGTGATCCGATAAAGGTAGCTTCATTATAAGTCGGTAGCTTTTCAGCTTCAGCTTTTTGTTTTACCTTTGCTTCATAAGCACCAGCTTTTGCTGTTTTAAGGGTTACTCCCTCCCAAATCAAGGCTCTTTGAGAAATCTCTCAGCTCTCATTAATAAGATTATAGGTTCATTTATCTGAATTATATTTTATGCTACATTTTGCAGTTCCTCATAAGGCATCAACCATTTTCTTTTTTATATTTTCATTTTTACAGTTCGAATAATCAATAGTATATACATTTTTATCATCTTTGAAAAAATACTTTAACACTTCATGGATTTTAGGCGTATTGCTTGCTTCCGTAAAAGTATATTGGTTATTTTTTTGATCAAACTCGAAAAATTTTTTTCCGCTTCGTTTTTCTATATCCTCATTCTGCTTTTTCATATAACTTTGCTCTTTATTTGCTTTTAGGATTTCGAACATCTCATTCTCAGCATTATCGATTCTGTCTACAACTTCATTGATCATACGTTGAAGATGCTCGTTTGACGTCCATATGCTATCTTTTTGCTTTTCTTTACTAATTTTGATCGAATCCTTTAGCTTAGAGAGGGATTTATAAGCTCGCTCATCATCACCTCTTCAATCTTCATTGAGTGCAGATTGAACCTTTTTAATATATTTGTAGAGATATCATTCAGCATTTTTGAAAACATCTGAATAATCTTTTATTCAGTTATTTAGTTTATTTACCTCTGTACGAATTTCAGATTTACTCAGATTTTTAAGCTCATCGATTTTTGAAATTTTCTCACTATTATTTTCTACTACCATTTTCTTATTTCTCAAAAGATAAATTTATTTCAGATTCTAGATCTCTTAAAGATGGTGTCTTTAGTTCAACTTCAAACTCTTTGATAGAATCGCGAATACTCCAGATGTTATCTAGTTGTTCTTTAATAGATAATACCTCATAACTATCACAAATAAGTTGTTTTTCAGCTTTTTCTCCTTCTTCTTTCCATTCCATCCATTTCTGCTTTCTGAGAGCATCATCTTTTGTACAGGTAATATCGTAAAGTCGAAGCACTCAATTATCGCTGAGTTTTGAAATATCAATTTTCTCTTCAGTAGGAGTATACTTATCAAGTAGAGTTTGGAATGCTTCTCTGAAATCTCATATTGTAACATTCTCTGGTAGTGATTTCATTTTAAAGAATATTAAATAAAAAAAGATTATCTCAATTATAGCTCCAGGATGTTAAAAACTCAACTTTACAGATAAAAATATCATAAAATTATCTTTTATTTTTTTTATTTTTATAATTTAATATATTGACATAATTTATAAAACATATAAGAAATAAAAAAATCTGATTTTTATTCTCTTTATTTCCTCAAAAAGAAAAAAGAGATAATTGACTTGTAAATAGATCGCTTTTTTTTATACTCAGACTGTTCAAATTTTTATATTTTATGCTATTTATATTATGGCAAATGACAAAAAACCTTTGGATAAGGTAAGGAACATTGGTATTATGGCACATATTGATGCTGGTAAGACCACTACAACTGAGAGAATTTTGTATTATACAGGAAAGAAGCACAAGATCGGTGAAACTCACGATGGAGCTGCTGATATGGACTGGATGGAACAGGAAAAGGAGAGAGGTATTACCATTACTTCTGCTGCGACTACTTGTTTTTGGCATGATAATCAGATTAATGTGATTGATACCCCTTGACACGTAGACTTTACTGTTGAGGTAGAGAGATCTCTTAGAGTTTTGGATGGTGCTGTTGCATTGCTTGATGGTTCTCAAGGAGCAGAGCCTCAGACTGAAACTGTTTGGAGACAAGCTGATAAGTATGGAGTACCAAGACTTATCTTTGTAAATAAGATGGATAAGATGGGAGCAGATTTCTTTATGTCGATTGAATCTGTAGCTCAGAGACTTTCAAATAAGGCAATCCCTATTCAGCTTCCTATTGGAAAGGCTGATACCTTTGAAGGAGTGATTGATTTGATTACTATGAAGGCTTATCACTTCGAGGGAGAAAAGGGAGTTGATGTAGTTGAAGGAGAAATCCCAGCTAATATGCAGGCTCAGGCAGAGGAGTATAGAGAAGCTATGATTGATGCAATTTCTATGTTTGATGATGAATTGGCTGAAAAATTCCTTGGAGGAGAAGAAATTTCAAATGAATTGATCAAAAAAGCAATTAGAAAGGGAGTTATATCAAATGAGCTTTATCCAATGCTTTGTGGAACAGCTCTTGGAAATAAGGGAGTTCAACTTGTTCTCAATGCGGTGATTGATTTCTTGCCATCTCCACTTGATAGAGGTGAGATTGTAGGTCACAATCCTGATAAGGAAGATGAAACAGTAGTTAGAAAAGCTGATCTTAATGAACCAGTTTCAGCTATTGCTTTCAAGATTATGACTGATCCTTTCGTTGGTACTTTGACTTTCGTGAGAGTATATTCTGGAGTTATCAAGTCTGGAGATACTTTGCTTAACTCAGTAACTGAGAAGAAAGAAAGAGTTGGAAGACTTTTGCTTATGCATGCAAATAAGAGAGAAGAAATTTCAGAGATTTCTGCTGGAAATATCTGTGCTTTCCTTGGTCTTAAGGAAACTCAGACAGGACATACTCTTTGTGATCCTGCAAAGCCAATCGTTCTTGAAAAAATGGAATTCCCTGATCCAGTGATCCAGATTGCTATTGAACCAAAATCAAAGGCTGATCAAGAAAAGCTTGGACTTGCGCTTTCAAAGCTTATGCAAGAAGATCCATCTTTCAAGGCATATTCTGATGAAGAAAGTGGACAGACTATTATTGGAGGTATGGGAGAACTTCATCTTGATGTGATCGTAGATAGACTTAGAAGAGAGCATAAAGTAGAGGTAAATACTGGTAAGCCACAAGTAGCATACAGAGAAACAATTTTTGATACTGCTTCAGCAAGAGGAATCTTCAAAAAGCAGACTGGAGGTAGAGGTCAGTTTGGAGATGTTGAACTTAGACTTGAGAAACTTCCTGAAGATAAAAACTATGAATTCGTATCTGAAATTAAGGGAGGAGTGATTCCTAACGAATTTATCCCTGCGATTGATAAGGGAGCAAAAGAAACTATGGCACAAGGTATCCTTGCTGGATTCCCAATCATCAATATTAAGGTAGTTCCATTCTTTGGTTCTTATCATGATGTGGATTCTTCAGAAGTAGCGTTTAAGGTAGCAACTTATAAGGCATTCAAGGAAGCATTTATGAAGGCTTCTCCTGCAATTCTTGAACCAATCATGTCTGTAGAAATTGTAACTCCAGAAGAATATGTTGGAACTGTGATGGGAGATCTTTCATCTAGAAGAGGAATTATTCTTGGACAAACTCCAAGAGGAAATGCAACTGCTATTGCTGCAAAGGTTCCACTTTCTGAGATGTTCTGATATGCGACTGACTTGAGATCTAATACTCAAGGTAGAGCTGCATTCTCTATGGAATTCTCAAATTATGAAAAGGTTCCTGCAATGATCGAAAAGAAGATTATTGAAGAAAGAGCTGGAAAAGTTAAGAAGATGGATGAAGAATAGAATCCGAAAAGGTCAGATTTTATTCTTTGAATATAAGAAAAGGTCTCATCATGATGATGAGGCTTTTTTTATTTTGATTTTTTTTGGTAAGTCTTCTAAAGATTATTTCTCTTTACTGTTAAATAATAATCCTCTGAAGTAGAAAACAATAATAACAAAAAAGTCTGAAGCTTTCTTCAGATTTTTTTTGTTTTTTTTAGTTAAAGAACTATTGAGCTACTACTTGCTGAGATTGCATGTGAGCTGAGAATGCTTCAGCTTCTGCAATAGTTTGGTCAGCTTGTGCGCTTCCAAGAAGGAATGTAAGTGTTGCAGCGTAAACTACTACACCAAAAAAGGCGATGTCTCTGATCAACTTTTCCTTCTTTGATCTTTCTGATTCTGGTTTGTGAATCAAGTTCTTTACTGTTTTCTTCATTGTGTTTATTTTGAAAAGATATAAATGCAGTAATATTATATCACTTTTAAAAAAAATGTCAAAAAAATCAGATTTTTTTTTATGTTATGAGAAAAGACTGGATTCTAACGGCTTTTTCTCTTGATTTTCTCAATAAGAAATATACACTTTCACTCAAGTACTGTTTATTTTTCATAAATATTTGAATGAACGTTATGGAGATCACTGCTGAGAATATTTTAGCTCAGCAAAATCAAAAGTTGCATGCTCAGACGCTTTTAATGATTGAAAAGCTTAGAAAACAGAGAGAGGAATATGGATATATGCCGTATTCTGAATATGCTTTGGTGAGGCTTTTAAATGCTTTTTTTGAGATTCTCTCACCTTTAGATGAGAGCATTCAATCTTTGGGTGATTTAGAGTTTGATTTTGTTGATAAGTCTAAATTTGATGCGGATATCTGTGTGAGGATACCAAGTTTGCTTAGAAAATATAAGGGATGAGAATATGTTTCTGTAATTATTCCAAAAATCAAAAATCTGATTTCTGAATCTTTTTTATCTCAGAAGGGGATTATCTCTAAGATTGAAACTGTAGGGATCTATGTTAATATTTCGTTTTCTGATACTTTTCTTTTTGATTCTTTGGGGGATATTTTTGAGAAAAAATCACAGTTCTGAGAGAGTGATATCCATAGGGGAGAAGATGTTGTTGTAGATTATTCCTCTCCAAATGTGGCAAAGCATCTTCATGCTGGGCATATTAGATCGACAATTATCGGTCAAGTCCTTGCTAATCTTTATACTGCTACTGGATATACAACGCATAGGGTGAATCATATCAATGATTGGGGAGGATTCTGATTTTTGATAGAGGGATATGAGAGATGGGCTGATCTCTTGGCAGCGTATGAGAATAAAAATGATCTGCTTTTCGCGATTTATACAATGTATAGGCAGGGGGAGAAATTAGCTAAATCTGAATCAGAATTTCTTTCTCTTTCAAATGAACAGCTCCAAGAACTCAAAAAATTCTACGGGGATTTTGGAAACTATCAGGAATTTGTAGCGCATTTTAATGATTTTATCACCGCTTCAAAGGAGAGATTTTCGCTGCTCGAAAAAGGAAACCCAAAGGAAACTTTGCTTTGGCAGGATATGGTGAAGTGGAGCTTGGCTGATTTTTGAGAGTTCTATGATTTGCTAGATATTCATCATGATTATGTGCTCTGAGAGAGTTTTTATGCTGAGATGGGGCTGAACTTAGTGATGAGCCTCTATGAACAGTGAGTTGTAAAGCTCTATTCTGAGCAAGTAGCTCAGCAAGATATTGCACAGCTTGAGAAAGCATTTGAGGACTGAGCGATCACGGACAAGATCTATGAAGCTGCGATCTCTGAGATCAAGAGAGATGTTGGTGCATATGTAATTGATTTTTGAAATTTTGAGAGGCTTGTTGTACTTAAGTGAGATAAAAGCTCAATCTATGCAACTAGAGATCTTGGGGCGATTAAGTATAGAGTTGAGAACTATACACCAAAGAAAGTAATTTATGAAGTTGGGCAGGAACAGGAGGATCACTTTATGAATCTTTTTAAAGCTGCAAGAAAACTCTGAATAGATGATGTTGATTTCAGATTTGTTTATCATGGTTTTTATGTAGATAGTGTCTCAAAAAAGAAACTCTCAAGTAGAGATGGTGCATCAAATGTGAAAAAGCTGATCACTGAGGCAATCGCTTATTTTGAAAAAAAATATGAAGATAGTCAGTTTTCTCCTGATGAAATTAAATCTATTGCTCGTAAGCTTGCGATAGGATCTATTATCCTTAATGATATTAAGCAAGACAAGAAAAATCCAGTTGCGATCAGTAGTGATATTCAGGAAGCATGTAAAACTTTTGAGGAATCAGGAGGGGCTTATATTCTTTATTCGATCGCTAGGGCAAAGAGTATCCTTGCTAAAGTCCCGGACTGAGAGAAGCCAACTTTTGAAGAGGGACATGCTGAATCTTTGACAAACCTTGAGAAAGATTTGATTTTGTGAATGGATAGATATCCAATGATCATTCTTCAGGCAGAAGAAACTGATAATCCAGCTTTGCTCGTTGAATGGGCACTGATGATGTGTAGACTGTATAATAGCTATTATAGTGTGCAGAGAGTGATTACTGAGGAGTGAATTCAGAAAAAAGCTTACTTTATTACCAAGGCATTTGCTCAAGTTTTGGAAAATGCGATGAATCTCTGCCATATTAAGACTCCAGAGAGAGTGTAATCCGTATTTTAATGCTAGATTGGGGAATTTTATTTTTTAGATTATCATGTTAAAAGGAAGAAAAATCTGGATTCTGATTTTTGGTTTATTTTTGCTTGATCAATTGACAAAGATGCTCTTTTATGATCATAAAATTGGGCAAGAACTTTGGATTTTAGAGCCAGTTTTTAATACAGGTATCTCTCGAGGCTTAAAGCTTAATGCTTGGATTATTTTGATAGTGAGTGCCTTAGGACTTGGACTGTTTGTGTATCTCTGGAGAAAAAAATATATCTCTTCACTTGTTTTTGTCCTCATGCTTGCTTGAACGGTTTGAAATCTAAGTGATAGATTGATATTGTGAGGTGTTAGAGATTTTGTTTCTCTTGGAAGTTTCCCGGTTTTTAATGTGGCTGATTGTTTTTTGACTGTTGCTGTGATAATTTTGCTACGAAATGAGTTTTTCCCTTGCAATTGAAACAAAAAACCTTATCTTCAAGGTAAGTAGATTACTTTTTTATTCATTACTACTACTATTATGCAATACACAGGATTTGTAAAATTTATCGGTCCTAGAGAGACTATCGGAGAAGGTGTTGAAAAACAGACTGTTGTTCTAGAAGAAAACACTGATAGAGAATTCAAGGGTTCTATCGCTGTAGATTTCTTCAGAGACAAGATCAACCTTCTTTCAGATGTAAATACTGGAGATTTGATTACTGTTCATTTGAATGCTAGAGCAAATGAATCTAGAAATCAACCAGGAAGATACTTCAATAGTATCACTTGCCGAAGAGTTGAAAAGTCAAATGGAGCTGCTAACTCTTCATCTGATGATCTTCCTTTCTAAGTTTTCGGAAAGAAAAAGAGAAATCTGACCTTTGTGTCAGGTTTTTTTGTTTTTCATGATGGATTGGTAATTATACTCTACTTTAGCTTGCATTTTACTCATAAATAAGCATATATTGGCGAGTATAAAAATCTAAAAATAAAAAATGCATGAAACATGAAAGAGCTCGTAGTATCTATTCTAGAAATTTTCACAGTTGCAGGATTTGCCTCTTGTGGACAACAACATGTTACTGATACTGGATCGGTATCAGAATCTCAAACAGCAAAAGTATTGAGTGTTGCTCATGCCCCTCAGGGAAAGAGCTTCTATTCTGATCGAATTTTTTTAGATTCATTCAGATCTAGTACGTTGATCAGAATATCTCAAGACTATCAAACACTTCAGAAATTGAAAGATTTTTCATCTTGTGATGAAGAGCGTCCTTTCCTTTTTTCTGATGAGGAGCTTCATGAAATTGTTGCTCAGACTCAACGAGAGATTACGATTGATTAGATCGTCCTTGTTCGGAGATTTAGAACAGAGAAGTGTGAATTTTAATGAAGGAGAATATGATAAATCTGTGCTCTAAAAACTTTTCTTACTAACCCAGGAATGGAACTCTACCTTTGTTTGTCTAAGGTAGAGTTTTTCTAAAGTTAGAAAAAAGGAGAAATCTGATACGGCATTAGCTATTGGTCGCAGAGGCTATTAAAGTCTATTGAAAGTAGAGTGGTTTTAGTTATCCTAAAATTACTTTATTCTCTTTTATATATAAAAGTTATTGTCATGAGAAAAGGGTATTGAGTGATTCTAATTTCTTTTTTGTTAATAGGAGCTGCTTGGTATTGATTATATATGAGCCAAGAGAAAGTAGTACAAGAATCTGTTGATAATCCTGTTTTTGGAGATACTACGCAGCAGATCTCTCAAAATAAGGAACTATCTTGAGTGGAGCTTCCTGTGTTAATGCCTAGGAATGTCTTTCATATCAATCCCTCTCTGCAGACTCCAGAGATCATAAAGCATCAGAAAGCAATTCAGATTTCTAAGGTTAGATTTGCCCTTGATGAAGAGAATTCTGAACTTCTAGTGGAATATAAAAAGCTCAAGAAAGCTTGAAAGTGCCGTGTATTGCAGGATTGTGCTGATCCTGGAGGATGAGAATGTACTGTCTGTTGACCGCTTAAATGATATCAGGTTTCTTATACGATTCCAGAGTTCTGATTAAAACTCCTAGCGAGGACTACTGAAAATGTGCTTGGTATTGTAGATCGAGGAGCATATCATGTAATGGGGAAACAGGAGCCTTTTTCGTTTTCAGGGAATGCGATCTACGATAGATATAGATTTACTGGGAGCTCTCCTGATGATGAAGTAGAATATGATGGTCTTAACTCTACGAGTGCTGTCCTTTTTTACCATGAAAATAGGGAGAGACTTTCAGTTGAGGAGCGGATTAAGAAGGATTTCCCTTATTTCTGAGAGCATTTAACGAGCTTTGAGTGTAGGGATCACTGAATTATCTGAAAGGATATTTCCTGTTATGTTGTAGATTTTGTAGCTTATAACGGAGCGAGGCTTGATGCTGATTATCTTCCGATGATTATTTTTAACAATAAAGGAAGTAATAATTTTATTTACTATGATGGTGGGCGAACGAATTCTTTTAAGAAGATAGAGCTTATCGATCCAGTTGAGTAAAAGAGAAGCATTCAGACTTCTCTTTTTCCCCTCTTCCTCTTTTGAAAATGTCGAATAATCTTGAAAAAACTTTACTAAAGATTACTTTTAGTAGAGTTTTTTATTAAATAGGTTTGGACTTTGATGAAAAAGAAAATGTTGATATTTTGAATTATTGTGCTTTTCCTTCTTTGACTTGGAATATTTTTGTCTCACTATGTTTCAATTCGTTCTGGGACTTGTGGTTTTGTCCGTATTTGAAATACTGTTTATTTCTCCTATTCTTGGAGTTTATGAGAAAAGATTCATACGGAATCTCCAGAATATTTTAAATTTCTTTATTATGATGATGTGCGAACTGTTGCCATGTGAACGCTTTGTTTTTATGTAGATAAGGAAAATCTCTATTGGGATGCTGAGGCTGTTTATTCTGGATTTGATTATGATACTTTTAAAGTGTTAACAGGAGAAGTTTTTTATGTAGATGAGAATGGAGTGACTGGTAGTAGTTACTCTTCAACCTGTGAATGATGAGGATGATGCTTTGAAGATAAGGATGCAGTATATTATAGTGAACGAGGATCGCCAGAGGGAAATAGTCATTGATTTATCAGAAATACCGATAAGATATTCCCTGATGTCTGAAACTACGACCATATCAGAGACAAAGTCAATCACTACTAAAAAAAGAGAAGAAATCAGACTTCTCTTTTTCTTATTCTTAAACAAAAACTTACCTCTCTTTCTATTGTGGAGAAAACATATAATCTATTACCTTGAGTACTTCTCGCCTAAAAATGTAAAGACTCACTAAACATCCCGTAATACATACTAACCAAATGAGTCCGTAAAAAAAAATTTGAGACAAAATTGCTTCCTTATTTTTGCAATAATTTGTCGTACGATAAATACTATTGTGAAAATTCCTATTCAAAAGAGCATTGAGTAGTAGAATTCATATCACAATGTCATAAAGGCTGTTCCTACATAATCAAGTGAAAGATTTTGATTTTTTTGACCTAGAACTTCATATACCTCTCGATAGGTAAAGATTCTTATCACACTATTTAAAATAAGTAATATACTGTAGCCTAAACTTCCCCAAAAGAAAATGGTAAACATTCTAGAAGAAAAAACTGATTTTTGTGTTTGAGGCATATTTTTATCATAAATAAACTAAAATCTTATCTCTTTAACCGCTTCTTTATCTTAGTCAGGAGTTTGAAGGTATAATAGAGGAGTGGGTTGAGTACAAGATCATAGTTCCCGTAAAATTCTCGCTTCATTCCTCAGAGACTTTCTTTGAACTTGCTGACTCAGGCGAGTGGATGCTCAGGAAATCCCGTTGGTGCACCGCCCATCAAATCGCAATATTCAAATCCGTGGTCTCTTGCCCATTCAAACATTCCATATTTGAGGTAGTGATGCCCTCCGAGATTCGTATATTTTCTATCGGTAAAACCATAGAGATATACGATCGTATCATCATGAAAGAGGCAAATATTCCCAGCAATACTTTCTCCATTGAGCTCAGAGATAAACATATTTCCGCATTTATTTTCAATAATAACCTTTAATAGGGTATCAAATTGTTTTTTGCTCACGGTATGGAACCCTTTTCCATCTGCGGTAGTTTGCCATTTTTTGAAAAAAGTTTCGTAATCCTCAGGAGTTCAAAGTCTGACTTTTGTCCCTTTTTTTATTGCTTTTCTGATTCTGGTAGCACAACCACTATTCATTTCGTTTAGTAGTTCATCATCAGTCTTATCAAGTTTAATCATAATAGTGGACTGGGGCATATTTTCTTTGAAAGAGAGCTTGAGAGGCGTTTCTGCTTGCACAGTGGCTCTTGTATGAAGTCTCATTTGCTTTACCTTTCAGACGATATTTTCTTCCCTCGCTCGAGCATTATCAAAACTTGTGATTTCATTGATAATCCCAAACTGGAAAAAAATATTTGTTCGGGATTTTGAAAAGTACTTTTTGACTTTTTTGAGTTCTTGCCTGACTTCTTCCCAGTTGTCTGGAAATTCAATTCCCATAATTTGAAACTCTCTAAAAGTCAGAAATCAGATTTTTTTTTGTTTTATCAGGTAGAAGTATTCCTTTCCAAAGAGTGTGATAAATCCATGTGGTTTTTTATAAATTTCTATTTGGAGTCTTTGCCATACCTTTGATTGATAGAGTCCATACATTGTTGTACAGATAGGAACTAAAAATCTGCTTAGGCTTTAGCATACATATCTTGACTTCTAAATCAAATAGAAAAAGTGTTTTTAAACAGTTTTTTTGTATTTCAAATTGAATATTCTTTGCGAAACTGTAAGATAGAAAGTGCTTTTATATTTAATGCTTGATGATGTCGGAAACCGCACTTGTTATTATTAATATGCAGTCTGTTCGAGCGAGCAAGGAGACTGACTACTATCTGGGAAATATGCATGTGATGCTTGAAAAGATGAACTACTTGATTGCCTACGCTAGAGAGATGGGCTACAAGATCATCTTTGTGAAGCATTTAGAGGCATCAGGAGCTTTCTCTGAAAGGAGTCCGTTGTCAGAATTTTTCCCTGATTTAGATATTCAGGAGCAAGATACTATTATTGAAAAGAAAAAAATTAGCGCTTACTATCAGACTCAGATGGAATCAGAGTTAACATGAATAAAAAATCTGGTTATTTGTTGAGCGTTAACTAACCTTTGTGTGAGAATGTTTGTAGAAGAGAGTTATGATAGGGGATTTAGGATTGCAATATTGGAGGACCTCACAGCTTGTTTTAGCAGTGAGTTGCAGGAAATGACACTAGAAGATCTTTATACTACGAGGTCTGGACTTAATATTTTGACTTTAGAGAAATTTGTGGAGTAGCATTTATTTTTTGATAACTAAGAATTATGGAAGGAGCAAGACTTGTGAGTGAATTGATTGAGCAGTATCATCCAAAAACTATTTTGGATCTTGGAGCTGGTAAGGGGTATTTTAGTATTTTAGCAGCGAGCTATGGAGCTCAGGTTGATGCAGTAGAAGATACTTCAGTTAGAAATCTTTATCCTGATTATCTAAAAGTGCATCCAAGTGTGACTTTTTATGAAAGTAAAATCAGTGAGTTTAAGATTACAAAAAACTATGACTTCATTATAGCGAAGCATATTGTGATGTATATGGATAAGGAGTATGTGTTAGGAGCTTTTATCTCCTCAATTTATGATCATTTGAATAGAGGAGGGCTTGTTTTTCTAACTTATCATCATAGTGATTCAGAATTGATGAATGAGAAAGATTGAGTTGTAAAGTATACGCTTGAGGATTTTAAATATTTGGGAAAAAACTTTACAGTAAAGGATTTTTGAGATTACGCTAATCCAGCCTCTGGTATCAATAAAGAATACAAAATCTGATATGTGATACTCCAGAAAAACTAATTTTATCTAACAAAAAAGATATGCTTATTGATACTCTCTCAGAACATGATGCCGCTAAAAAGCAATATCTTCGCGAGCTCCGAGAAAAAATAATTTTAGCGATAGCTGGGCAATTTGATCATAAGAAAATGCTGACTTTTCTCTGAAATATTGGGATTACCGATATTGATGAAGTAAAAAAGGAAGTTGTAATCTGAGTTCCTAATGATTTTATTCTCATTCAGATTAAAAAGCTATTTAATAAGGCGCTTAAGGAAGCTATTCAGAGTGTGTATAATCCTCAATTTTCCCTTAGATATGCGGTGTATACTCCATTTTCTAGTGGGAAACATGAACTGCTTTTGGATCTCAAAAAATTTCTAAATATTGCAGATGAGCAAAAGGTCCCTCAGGAGCAAAGTTTTACTTTAGAAAAGACAGTAAAAGCTGAACTAAGTCAGTATTTTTGAATTTTGTTTGATCCGACCTATACGTTTGATACTTTTGTGGCTGGAGCAAATAATCAATTTGCTTTTTCTGCTGCAAAGGCAGTCGCAGAAAATCCAGGTATTGTCTATAATCCTCTTTTTTTGTATGGAAATGTAGGGCTTGGGAAGACGCACCTTATGCAGGCGGTTGGGAATGAGATTATGCAGAAAAATCCTGATAAGGTGGTGATTTATTTACCGAGTTCAAATCTGATTCAGGAAATCGTAAATGCGCTCAGAAATAATACTATTCCCAAATTGCTAAAAAAGTTTGAGAATGTAGATGTTTTGCTTGTTGATGATATACAATTCTTAGCGTGAAAGGATAGAACTCAAGAAGTATTCCACAATCTCTTTAACGATTTTAATATGAAGAAAAAGCAGATTATTATTTCTTCCGATCGTCCCCCAAAGGAATTGACTCTTTTGGAAGAGAGGATTACTTCGAGATTTCAAAAAGGATTGGTCGCGGATATTCAGGCCCCGGATTTTGAAACAAGGATCGCAATTTTGGAGGAGAAGTTGCAGAGAAAGGGGCTTCAGATTGATTTTGAATATCTTTCACTGATGGCGCAATATATCAAGAGTAATGTTAGGGAACTTGAGGGAGCTTTGAATATTTTGATTACTAGACAACAGCTTTCTGGTCTCGAGATTTCTGAGGATGATGTGTATAATTGTCTCAAGACACTTGGTTACTATTCAGATGAGAGGCATAAGACAATGGAAAATCTCCTTCAGCAGAATAAGAAAAGCACGAAAAATTTTGAGACGTTAGTTGAAATGGTTGCACAGTATTATTCACTTTCTATTGAGGATTTGAAATCAGATAGTAGAAAAAAGGAGATTAGTACAGCACGTCAGCTTTTGATGCTTTTGGCAAAGAAATATTTTTGATGGACACTCGAAAAAATAGGTGAATATTTCTGAGGTAAGAACCATGCTACAGCGATTTATGCGATCAATAATATGGAAAAAAAGCTGAAATCAGATACAGAACTCCAGCATGATTATAGAGTGTTTACTGATTGGATTGAATAATTTATTTGGAGAATGTTAATAGAGAAAAAACCTACTGATACAGTAGGTTTTCTTTTTGCTGTTAAAGCTAGGTTTCAGATGCTTATGCTTTGTAGAAGAATCTCATTGGTTCTAAAGTTTTATGGCTTTCAACTTTTGCTTTAATCTTTGCAATTTCAATTTCTCGTTGTTTTTTTGCTTCCTCAGTTTCGGGGATATTAAGGAGGTCATTGTTTCTCGCATTTCTCCTTGGTAAAGGATACTTTGGGGAATCTTGTTGAGAAAGTGAGGTTGATCGAATAGACTTCCCTACTTTGAAAACTGATTGAGGATGAAGTAATATTTCTCTTTTCAGATTTTCCGCATAATTTTTGAGTTTTCCATTACTGATTAAGAGTCTAACTCTTCGTTCAGTGATTTTTAGTTCTTGAGTGGCTTCTTTGACTGTCATAAAGGTTTGTGGTAGCTCTGTTATTTTAAGCGCTTCTTCTAATTTTTCTCTACTAACTACAGCATAGAAGTCACAAAAATTAAGTTCTAAATCTAGGTTCTTTGTTTCTTCAATGTTGAGAAGCAGTCTCATAACATTAGTCCTTATGCTTTTTTCAATGCGAAATAGGCGAGCAACATCTGAAATAGTCAGATATTCTGAGTTGTTTACTGTGTTTAACATATTAATTTATTTTTTATGATTTTATTTACGATGAAAACTATAAATATTTTCTACTAAAAGTCAAGTTTTTTGAAGGGGAAAAGATCACAAAACTGAGTTATTTCAAGGACTTCAATCAATATATAAAAAAAATTCTTGAAACTAACCTTTATTTCCTTATTATGATGAAAATTGGCTTTATATTTGATGAGATAATGGCAAAAAGAATTCTTACTGGACTTAAACCAACAGGGCAGCAACTTCACCTGGGAAATTATTTTTGAGCGGTAAGACCGTTCATTGAACTGCAAAAAACAGAACAAGATTCAGAATTTTTTCTTTTTTTGGCGAATATGCATGGTTTTACTCAAACTCATAATCCTGATGAACTGAGGGCAAATACTATGACTATTGCAAAGCTCTATATGGCTTGTGGAGCAGACTTGCAGCGTACATTGATCTATAATCCAGCTTTGATCCCCGCACATGCACAGCTTAGTTGGGTGCTTACTTGTTTGACGATTATGGGGACGATGGAGAGAATGCACAGCTACAAGGATGCTTTAGCAAAGGGAAAGGCTGGAGAAATCTGAGTTTGAACTTTTTGTTATCCAATACTTATGGCGGCGGATATTCTCCTGTATGATGCGGATATTATTCCTGTTGGAAAGGATCAGAAACAACATGTTGAATATGCGAGGGATATTGCACAAAAGTTTAATGCTGCATATGGAGAAACTTTTAAACTACCAGAACCGTTTATTCAGCCACAAGTTGCGACAATTATTGGTATTGACTGAAGAAAAATGTCAAAGTCGTATAATAACTATATTGGGCTCTTGGATAATGCAGATGTTTTGCTCAAGAAAGTGAAGCAGATCCCGACTGATACTAAGACTGTTGAGGAGCCGAAAAATCCTGATGAATGTAATGTCTATCAAATTGTGAAGCATTTGATCAATGCTGAAGAAGATCATATTTTGAGAGAGAAGTATTTGGCAGGTGGGCTCTCATATAAGTATGCAAAAGAATATTTATATGAAAAACTTTCCGCATTCCTTTTGCCATTACAGGAGAGATTCGCTGAGATTTCAGATGATGAGGTAAGGAAACTTCTTCAAGAGCATAGTGAAAAGGTGAATGCTATTGCTACTAGAAAAATTGAGGAGATTTATCAAAAAATCTGATTCTATCTCTAGATAAAAACTGGGAAAAACTCAGTTTTTCTTTTTTTATCTTTCTGCTATATAAAATATATCTTGAAAAATAAGTCAATATCTTTATAGTGTATTTTCTGATTTATGTTTTATTTTGTTTGCCGGTAGTAATGAAGGAGAAGTATATAAAAGGCTATGCTTTTGATATTGATGATAATTTGCTGCATACGGATTTAAAGGTTTTTGTTGAGAGAGAGGTTATTAAGCAGACTGAAAAAGGAACTGAAAGTGTTTGGGTAGAGGAGGAAATCCCAGATAAGGAGCTAAAATCAACGATCCAAAAACCCGGATATAGACTACCAAATGGTGATCGAGAACAGGCTTTCCGTTGATTAAGAGCTCCCGGGGCTATGAAACAGGATTTGCTTAATGCTTTGAATGCGGATAAGATAGGACCGAGCTGGAAAAATTTTAAAAAAGCGAATATTAATGCTAGGCCGCTCTGACTTATTACTGCACGTGGAAATCAGGTTTATGATCTTATTGAATCGCATCAGGCTTTGCTTTACGAAGGACTGACTGCTGAAGAACATGATCAATTTAAGGAAAATATGAATAAGCATGCAGGAACAAAGACAAAAAATCTGGATAAATTGATCGCAAAATACTTGGAGATGTCCTACTATGCTCCATGTTCCAATCCTGAGTTTGCAGAAAAGAGTAATATTCCTCATACTTTGTCTGTCCCAGCTAGAAAGGTCTTAGCTTTTGATAATTTTGTAGCTTCACTACCGGAGCATCCTATATATAGGAAGTATATTGTTTCTCAGATGGGATTTAGTGATGATTCTTTAGAGAATATCTATGCGATGCAGGAGGCAATGCAGACAAACTTTGTGCAGAAGTATCCTGATATTATGTTTAGTATCTATGATACAAATAATCCTTTGGTAGTTAAGAGAACAAGTTATATAAATCCGAATTCTAAACTTCACTCTGACATTTAGAAAAAAGAAAAACCTGAACTTAAATTCAGGTTTTTTATTTTTTGATTGGAGGGGGATTAATTTCTTGTGCTTTCTTCACTAATTTCAGGCTTAAAGAAGTTATCCATAGTATGGAGCTTTCCTGGGTTGAAGCTTGGGACAAAGAAACTCACGGTTTGCCCAACATAACTACAGAGTGATACAATATCTCAGAGTATTTTATACGTGTGAATTTTTGTAGTTCGTTCTTTTTTGACTAAAGTATCTTTAAGCATGAGGATGAAGATTTTATTGGGAGCAGAGCCGGGATTGAAGGTACAGCAGTAGTCTACTTGCCTATGTTTTGCAACGATATAGCAGAGTGTTCATCCTAGTGAATGTCCGCAGATTCGTTTTTTGTATTCTTGATGTGATTTTCTTACTTGGTCAAATAGTTCAATACTTCCGGTTACTCTAGGGTCAATGGCATTTACTCAGAGTATGATTTGTGCATCAGAGATGAGGTCAGAAGTATTTTTGAAGTCTGTTCCTCTATAGGTGATGATACAGATCTTTTCTTTGTGATTCAGATAAATACAGTGAAATATCGAATTATATATTGGTTCGAGATAGAAATCTCAGATCTGATAGGGTCTTTTTTCTGGTGGGAGATAGGAATATCAGGTAATCTTTGCTAAAAGTTCGTCCTGAGGAGGAAGTTCAATATTCTTCTTGAGTTGGCTATTTTGCATTAGGGTGGCTACAGTGGCTTGTCAGCTTGGAGTCAGATTTTTTATCTCGTTTTCAATCGCTCAGAGTTCTGCTTGATGAGAGGTATTTCAGAAAAAGTTCTGAGTTTGATTTCAGAGTTTTTCTTTGGTTTGTGAAAAGTAATTGCTGAGTGAATCTCGCCACTTTTTAACTTGCATTTTCTTCTTTAAAAAGGGCTAAAAAATCAGGATTTCAGAAGATCTCGATCATTTTCTCCATCGTTTTTCTTTTTCTCTCTTCATCAAAAGGCTTGATCTGACCAAGTAATTCTCATACTACTGTACGGTCTGTAGTGTCAATCAAATCTTGTTTGAAATAGAGGTTGTTTCTATCAATTGCGATATCAGTTACGCCTGAGTCTTTGAGCTCTTCGATTTTTTGTTTAACTTCTTTAGTAAAGATTTTTAGATCATAGGGATTGATATAGGAGACACTGTGGTCCTGTACTGCGGTATTTTTGTTTCTAGTAAGTGTTAGGAGGTGCCTGATAAATTTATATGCAAAGTATAAAAGGAAAATCAAAAATGCGATCAGATTTACGAATTGGAGAACTTTTCCAACCGTTCATGGAATCAAAAAAGATAAAAATCAGAATAATAAGAGCGACACCATAGGTATCGACTTTACAAACGAGATAATATCTTGGGCAGACATTGATTTTTTTTGATTGAGTTTGATGTAGACTAAGGCACGTGTGATACTGGTTTCTCTAGGGATAGTGATCTTATGAACAAAAAAGGTATCATTGATCATATGATCATTATCATAGGTATCGATCTCTGCTCCTTGAACGAGCGTTGCTCGGCTCATCTTTTGAAAAGAGTATTTGACATACATATCAATACAGAGAATATTTACAAATCAGATTTTCTGCAAAAACTCAATGCTTTCTGGGAAGAAATCATTGTTGCTGGAATATTGCAATCAGAGTTTTGGAGAGGTATCTGAGATTTGCATTATCGTTTTTGAGATAAAATATTCTTTTCTATTATACAGATAGAGGAGTAAAAAAGCAAAAAAATCAGATTTTTTTTCTTGGATTGAGAATTAGAAACATCGCTTAAGACTAGTGAAATTTCTGAGTAAAGAACTAAAAACTGGTGCTTGTTGATTATCTGCTTTTTTTAGGAAAATGTAAGTTTCCTTGATTCTTTTGCTGAGTTCTCTATACTGATCTGAAGTCAGATTTTTAGATTTTTTTGCTTTTTGATGGCATATGATAGTAAGCATACACTGCTTTTAGACTCAAAAGAGGGATATAATCTTACCGAGACTGAATACAAAAAATATTGGCCGCATTTGAATTCTTTTTATAGCTTGGATTTCAATAGATTTGTTCCGAGAGAGAGAAAGGGGTATCGTGTTTTGGACTTGGGGGCATGAGATGGGAGAATGTATGAGCAACTTATGAAAATCTCTCCAGATGAATACGTAGCTTGCGATTGTGCTGAGAAACTTTTAGCAAAGCACCCTTCTAAGGGAGTAAAAGTGATTTGTGATTTGCAGCAGGACTGGACTATGTTTGAAGATGAATCGTTTGATCTCTTATGTGCATTTTTTTTGCTTGAGCATATTGAGGATTTGGAGCATTTTTTTGCTGAGGCCTATCGTATTTTAAAACCAAATGGTCAGATTTTGATTGGGCATTTTTTACAAAGAAGGCTTTTCCTTTGGAATATTAATGCAAAAAGATTTAAAATCGTTCAATATCCGCATACTATTGAGGAAATAGAAAAAGAAGCGAAAGAAATCTGATTTTTTACAGGGATAATGCCACTTCGTGATGTCTGTGATTCTAAGGTAGTAACTGGGCATCTCTTAGTAGCAGAGAAGAGGTAAGGACTGATTGTTGCTATACAATATAAGGCAGTTTTTGAGTAAAACTTGCCTTTTTTTATTCAGATTTTTTTTATATTCTTTATTTCTCTACTTGATAACTTATATATTGCTAAAATATTAAAAAAGTTTGTAAAAAGTTGACATTTTTTGTTTTTGTGATTAAAATTAGTTTTGTAGTTTTAAATACTAGCACAAAAACAATGCAAACAAAATGGACCAAGTATGAGAACTTTCGTAGTACTCTTCACAAAAAGTTTGGGCTTAGAATGCTCAAAAAACACAATAAGGGGAGAAGAATTGATAAAACCTTTAATTTTTCCAATAAAGTGAATCAAAAGATGATCTATCTTGGAGAAATTATGATCGTTGCAGTTTTCAGTTTTTGTACTTGGATTTTTGGAAATGGTGATTTGACTCCAAATAATATGAAACTCGTTTATCCGCTCCAAGAAGTAGCTAAACTTGAATGTAGATCAGAGGAGTGGTCTAAGCTTGATGATTCTTGTAAGATCAATTTACCATTGATTCAAAATGCTGATTATCAAAAATACGCTGGGAATAAGCTCTATACTGATATTTATACGGTACTTTTTGGTGGAAATTATTTGAGTGGATGGGCGACTGATCAGGGAAGTCATTATGGAGTAGATATCGCTTCTGCTAAGGGAACTCCACTGTACTCTATTGCAAATGGAAAGGTCTATTATGCTGGTCCTCAAGCTGGATATGGAAATGTTGTGAAGATTCAATTTATCTATAATGGGGTACTCTATTTTGCTACTTATGGGCACATGGATACTATCTCGGTACAAAAGGGGCAGCCAGTTTCAATAGGTCAAAAAATCTGAACGATATGAAATAGTGGAACAACTATTGGCTGACTTGGTGGAAATCATGTGCATTTTGAAATCAATAAGGGAACTACAGGAAAACCGGTGTATGCATTTCAGAATTGTGCTGATTTGAAAAAGTGAAGTATTGAAGTTATTAATCAGGGGCTTTGTAGAGCGGAAATGTTTGAACATAATCTAGATCCTATCCCATTTCTCGAAAATGCAAAGGCTCAACTACCGCATAGTGCATCAGCAGATGCTCAAGAACATAATGCAGCTCCTCAACTTTCATTGACAGAGATGCAGGATCGTAAGCACCTTTTAAAGATTGCGCAGCTGTATGTAAATAGTCCATATATTTTGGGGGCTACTGGTACTCTTCCTGGTGAACCGACAGATTGTAGTCAATATACAAAAACAATCTTTGGACAGGTAGGAATTACTCTCGAAAAGATGGCTGCTGATCAGGCTTCTCAGTTTTCTTGAGGTGGATATTGGTATGAAGATATATCAAAGGCGAAGGTTGGTGATTTAATATTCTTTAAGAATACTTATGCGACGCCAGACAATAGAGAAATTACCCATGTTTCGATTTATGCTGGTGAAAATATGTTGATTCATGCGAGTGCCGATAAGGTGAAAATTACTCCATTTGATCAATACTGGAAAGAACATTTCAAGGGAGTAGGTTCATTCTCACAGTTTGCTCTTGCATACAATAAACAAAAAGCTGAATCTAGTTACCAAAAACTTTCAAATATTGGTAAAGAGACGCCAACTCAACCTGAGCATCCATCAGCTCCGGTTCCAACTCCATCTCCAGAGCAGAAGGCTCCAGAACAGAAGCCAACTCAGCCTGCTGTACCGACACCGCAACCTGCACAACCTTCAGTTCCAAGTCCAGAACAGAAAGCGCCTGAGCAAAAACCAACTGAAAATCAGAATTCTGGATTATTAAATAGTTTGGTGAAGCTTGATGAGAGTAGACTTGATGCTGTAGGTAAGAAGTTCTTTAGTGAGTGGGATATTAGTTTTACTGGTAATCTTCAAAGTCAGCTCAAGAAGTGAGAAACTACTACATTTAAACTTCAAATTAAAAATAAGGCCAATGGAAGTGCGTATAATGGTGTCTTAAAGCAGCCGATTGTATTGGTAGCAAGCAATACCAATATTAATATCGATCCGGTAGCGATCAGCTTTGTTAAGGACTGAGAAGTTGAAATTAAGCTGACAGCTCAGCAATCAGGACCTGTATATACCGCGATCAATATGGGAGTTAACAAGATGGGAGGTCTAAATATGCAAATCTATTAATATATAAAAAACCTGAATTGAAGTTCAGGTTTTTCTTTTTTTCTTTATCCAAGTAGTTTGATATTTTCTTGAAGTTTCGCAACTTTCTGCTGATATTCAGCTAGGTTGTCTCTTTCTCTTTGGACAATATGTTCAGGAGCTTTCCCCATAAAAATTTGGTCATTAAGCTTTCTCTCGCAGCTTGAGATTCCTTGTTCTAGCTTGCTGATTTGGTCTTGAAGTTTCTTTTTTTCAGCTTCAACATCAAGGAAATCAAGTAGCGGAACGATAATCTCAGAATTACCAACGACTCTAAATCCTGATAAATCAGGCTTTTGAATTTCTTTTCCAAATTCAAGAGACTTGAGTTTTGCCAGTTTCATGAGAAATGCTTTGTTTGCTGTGAGAATTTCAAGTTCAAGTGAATTTTCAGTTCTCACCAATCCATCAATTTCAACTCCAGGTGCAATATTTGCTTCTGCTCTAATATTTCTGAGAGAAGTGATTACCTCTTGGATATAGCTCATTGCTTGTTCATCAGATTGAGAAACCTGGCTTGGATCTGCGATTGGATAGCGAGAAAGCATGATCGTCTCTTCTCCAGTTCAGAGCTGTTGCCAAAGTTCTTCAGTAATAAACGGCATGAATGGATGTAAGAGTTGCAAACTTTGTTTGAGCACATCCCATAATACCCACTGTGCAGTGTTTTTGCTCTGTTGATCAGTATTTCCGTAAAGTCTTACCTTTGCCATCTCCAGATACCAATCACAGAAATCGCCTCTAATGAATTCATAAATCAGTTTTGCCGCTTCATCGAGCGTATAGGTTTCAAGCTTCTCAACTGCTTGTTGAATAGTAGTGTGCAATCTTGAGTAAATCCAGCGATCTACAAGTTCAAAATTTAAATCTGATTTTTCTATCTTTTGTGGATCAAATCCTTCTAGATTCATGAGCACAAAATTTGTTGCGTTCCATACTTTATTTGCAAAGTTTCTACCCATTTCAAGTAGCTTCTCAGAGAAGTGCACATCTTGTCCTGCAGAGGTATTGTAGATCATGGTAAATCTGATCGCATCTGCTCAATATTCAGCCACAAGATCAAGTGGATCTGGTGAGTTTCCTAGTGACTTAGACATCTTACGACCAAGTTCATCTCTCACTATTCAGTGAAATATTACATCATGAAATGGTACTTCTCCTAGTTGGTACATTCCCATCATTACCATCCTTGCTACTCGGAAAAAGATAATATCCGCACCAGTTACGAGTGTAGAAGTTGGGTAAAAATGTTGAAGAAGTTCAGTTTTTTCAGGCCATCCCATTGTTGAAAAAGGCCATAATGCTGATGAGAACCAGGTATCCAAAACATCAGTTTCTTGAGTGAGTTCAACTTCTTTTTGATACAACTCAAAAGCCTGCTTTTTAGCTTCTTGTTCATTTTTTGCTACAAAGGTTTGTCCATCTGGTCCGTACCAAGCGGGAATTCTGTGTCCCCACCAAATTTGCCTAGAGATACATCGATCTCTGATATTTTCTAGCCAATTATAGTAAACTTTTTCCCATCTTTTTGGTTGAATTTTAATCTTTCCGGATCTCACTGCTTCGAGTGCTGGCTCTGCAAGTGGTTTCATTTTTACGAACCATTGCTTTGAAACTCTTGGTTCAATAACGGTATTACATCTATAACAGTGTCCTACTGCATGATTGTGTTTTTTTACTTGCACGAGATAGCCTTGAGCCTCAAGGTCAGCAACGATCTGCTTTCTTGCTTCAAAGCGGTCAAGTCCTGCGTATTTCCCACCATTTTCATTGATTTTTGCATCAGGGGTGAGGATATTTAGAATCTCAAGTCAGGTTCTTTTTCCTACTTCAAAATCATTTGGATCATGAGCTGGCGTCATTTTTACAACTCCGGTTCCAAACTCCATATCTACATAGTGATCAGCTACGATAGGTACTTCTCTATTTACGAGAGGAACGATTACCTTTTTTCAGATGAGGTGCTGGTATCTTGGATCATCAGGATTGACTGCAACTCCAGTATCTCAAAGCATTGTTTCAGGTCTGGTAGTTGCTAGGATAAGGCTTTCTTCACTGCCTAGAATTGGATATCTGATTTCCCAAAAATTTCACTCTTTATCTGCATAATCAACTTCATCATCTGCGAGTGCTGTTCCGCATCTAGGACATCGATTTACAATGTACTCTCACTGATAGATCAATCCATCACGGTAGAGGTCTACAAAGTTTTGCTTTACAGCTTCTGAAAGTCCTTCATCCATGGTGAATCTCTCTTTTTTCCAGTCAAGTGATGCTCAGAATTTTCTCTGCTGAGTTGTGATTACTCCTCAGTATCTTTCCTTCCATTGCCATGTTCTCTCTAAAAAGGCATCCCTTCCGATATCTTCTTTCGTAAGTCACTCTTCAGCCAGACTTCTTTCTACTTTATTTTGTGTAGCAATTCCTGCGTGATCAGTTCCCGGCATCCATAAGGTATTGTATCCAGACATTCTTTTTCGTCTTACGAGTACATCTTGGATTGAAAGATCCAATACATGTCCCATATGTAAGATTCCAGTTACATTTGGAGGAGGAATTACAATACTATAGTTTGGTTTCCCTTCTTCCATTTTGGCTTCGAAGTAGCCTTTTTCTTCTCGGACTTTTCATCGTTTTGATTCGATTTCCTGTGCATTATATTTATCTAGCATTTCAAATCTGCAAAAATTTTAAAAACTGATTTTTTCATCGTTTTACTATAGCTATTAGGATATGAAATGCAAGAAGTAGTCAGTATTGAAAAATGAGATAGAGATGATATGTGAGAAGAAAATAATAGTATTGATTATTATGATGAAAATGATGAGAAAAATCAGATTTTTTTGTTGCTTTCTTAAGTGTTTTCTGTACATATAGTCTATATCTTTTTTTATTTTTTTAGGAGTTGCTATGAAGATTTTAGTTGTAAATTCAGGGAGTTCGTCTCTTAAGTATCAGGTTTTTAATATGGAAGATCAGAGTATCCTTGGGAAGGGGCTTGTGGAGAGGATTGGAATTTCTGGAGGAATTATTACTCACAAGACTGCGAGTGGAGAAAAAGTAGTTTTTAATGAAGAAATCGTAGATCATGAGGTAGCTCTCCATAGAGTTTTAGATATTCTGACTAATCCTGAATATGGAGCAATACAATCTCTCCATGAAATTGGTGCAGTTGGACATAGGGTTGTTCATGGAGGAGAGTATTTCCCAAAGTCAGTTCTTGTAACTGAAGAGGTGAAGGAGAAGCTTAAGGAATTGATTTCTTTGGCTCCATTGCACAATCCAGCAAATATTATGGGAATTGAGGCTTGTGAAAAGATGCTTCCAGGAGTTCCTATGGTTGTAGTATGTGATACAGCATTTCACCAAACTATGAAGCCTGATCATTTCCTTTATCCTTTGCCTTATGAATGGTATGAGCAGTATAAAATTAGAAGGTATGGTTTTCACGGGACTTCTCACAAATATGTATATCAAAGAGCAATAGAACTTTTAGGAAAGTCTGATGCAAAGGTTATTACCTGCCATATTGGTAATGGGGCGAGTATTACGGCAATCCAAAATGGAGAAGTTATTGAAACTTCAATGGGATTCACTCCGCTCGATGGTTTGATGATGGGAACGAGATGTGGTGCTATCGATCCGGCGATTATTCCTTTTATTATGAAAAAGGAAGGACTGAGTGCTGAAGAAGTTGATACTATTATGAATAAAAAATCTGGTGTACTTGGGGTTTCTCAGATAGGAAGTGATTTAAGAGATATCGAGGCTGGGTATTTTGAAGGAAGAGAGAGGGAAACGCTTGTTCTTGAGATGTATACCAATGCTATTTTGAAGACTATTGGAGGATATGCAGCATTGCTTTGAGGGGTAGATGCTATTGTTTTCACGGCAGGTGTACTTGAAAATTCATCATTGCAAAGAAAACTTATCACAGAAAGGCTTAACTGGATGTGAGTTGATTTTGATGAATCAGTAAATAATTTTAGAGGAGAGGAGAGGGAGATTACTACTCCAGCGAGTAAAGTTAAAGTTATTGTGATCCCAACTGATGAAGAGTTGATGATTGCAAAGGATACGTATGAATTAGCAAAGGCTTAGTTTCTTTATTTTTGATCAGATTTTTTATGCTTTCTTTATATTTGCATATTCCATTTTGTCAGTCAAAGTGCAAGTATTGTGCTTTTTCTACTTTCCCCATGGAAGAAAAATCTGATTCAGTAGAAACTTATCTGTCAGCACTGGAGCAGGAAACTGCATTTTATGCAAAACACCTCTCTCATCAGCCAATTAAGACGCTTTATTTTTGAGGAGGGACTCCAAATTTGCTCGGTGCTGATAGGCTTATTCAGATGATCGAGATGATGGAGAAATATTTCGATTGTGAAAATTTAGCGGAATTGAGTTTTGAATTTAATCCGTATCCAGAAGAGGAAATTTATGAGATTATTCGTCAAATCCAGTCACGCTATGCAAAAAAATATCCAAGAATTAGGTTTTCATTTGGTATTCAGAGTTTTGATAATGAGGTCTTGCAACTTTCTGGTAGGCATAGTCTTTTCCTAGGATTAGTTGAGTTTTTGAGAGGATTGCAAGAGTTAAAAACGGATTCAACAGTATTTAATTTTGATTTTATTGCCTTTGGAAAGCGAAATCAGAGTAAAAAATGAAATCGTTATCTTCGAAACCAGTCAGCTTTAGATTTTTTTTCCCGCTTTGTAAATTCGGGATTTGCTGATAGTTTCTCTCTTTATACATTAGAGCTGTTTGAAAATCAAGTTTGGAAAAGGAAAAATACGGATACTCTGATCTCTGGGGAATATTTTGGGACAGATGAGGATATTTATGAGGAGTTTTCGCTCTTAAAGTCTATTCTTTTGGATGCGTGATATTCTAGGTATGAACTTTCGAATTTTGCTCATCTTGGGAAATCTAGTATTCATAATAGAGTGTATCGAACAATGGAAAATTATCTCGGTTTAGGTCTGAATTCTTCATCTTTTCTAAATCCAGAACTTTTGACTCCAGAGCTGCTGAGTTATTTCAAACAGGAAGAAAAACCTGAGTATTGACTCAGATTTAAGAATACTCCAAATTTTAATCTTTATTGTGAAGGGAAGTTTTTGGATCCATTTGGTTTTGAGCCACTTGGGGAAAAGGATTACTTGATTGAGGAGTTTTTCTTAAGCTTAAGGACTGATAGTTGAGTGAAGAACTTGAAAAAATATGAAAAATTTTTGGTGCCAAACTTTAAACAGAAGGTTGAGGTATATCGTGAACAGGGGCTTTTGATCGGTGATGAGGATGGATTTGTATTGACTGATGAGGGAATGGATGTCTTTAATGCAATTGTGACTGATATTATGGCTGAGATTTAAACGAAATCAGATCTCAGTTTTTTTGTTTTGTCTTTTTTTGACTAATAAATCTCCTTGCAAAGTGTTCGCTAAAACCTATACTGAGGCTGATTTTATCTTTGGAATGGTTGTTTGATGCAGTTTTATGATGAAGTGAAAATTTCTATAGAGTCTGGGAAGTGAGGAGATGGTATTGCGAGTGGAAGAAGGGAGAGCTGAGTTCCCTTTTGATGACCTAATGGTTGAGACTGAGGGAACTGAGGTGATATCTACTTTGTTGCTTCAAAAGATGAAAATACGCTTATTGATTATAAGTATAAGAAGATTTTTAAGGCGAAGGCTGGAGAACCGGGAAGAACAAAGGATCAATACTGAGCACATTGAGCGAATTTAGAGCTTGTAGTTCCGGTTTGAACGATGATCAAGGATGCAGAGACTGGGAGACTTCTTGCACAAATGGAACATGATGGGCAAAAACTGAGGATATTAGCCTGAGGTGAGTGAGGAAAGGGGAATATTCATTTTAAGGATTCGGTAAATCAGTATCCAAATTTTTATATTCTCTGAGAGCCAGGGCATAAAAGGGAGATTATCCTTGAACTACAGCTTTTGGCAGATGTTGGGCTGATTTGAACTCCAAGTGTTGGAAAATCTTCACTTATCAACTGTATGGCTGATGTGAAGGCGAAAGTTGCTGAGTATCCGTTTACTACATTGGTGCCAAATTTAGCTTCAGTTTCTGTTGGAAATTTCCGCTTTAATGTCATTGATATTCCTGGATTGATAGAAGGAGCAAGTGATGGAAAGGGACTTTGAAATGCGTTTTTGAGGCATGTCTTGAAATCAAGGGTTTTTGCATTTGTTGCAGATTTAGGGAGATTTGAGGCTGGAATGCGTGAAACTATTCAATTGATAGATGAGATTATGCTTTATCTTAAGCAGAAGTTTGCAGATGAAGATGAGGAGTTGAATTTTGTCTTTAGAGAGGAAAATGGACTTATCTGTTTTGAGGTTGAGAAGAATGACGAAGTAATTATTAGTAAGCGTCTGCTTTTTGTTCTCAATAAATGGGATCTGATCAATGATGAAGAGGTTTTGAAAGAGTATAAAGCGGTTTTTTATGATAATATCAATACTTTCCTAAAAGAAAGAAGACTGGCTCAGCTTTCTTTATCTCTTTTGGAAAAAAATACCTTTACGACCTCTGCTGGTACGCTGTATGGAATTGATAATCTTTTGAGGAAATTTGCCGAGCTTCTGCAAAAAACTGAGAGTATCGATGTTGAGCTTGATACCTATCAGTCTGAAGAAGATACTCAGGATGAGGAAAATTATGATTTGATCACTGAGATTACAGAGGAAGAAAAGCCTCATTTGATAGAGGAGTGATATATTGAGGAGTTGGAGAGCCGTTTTGCGAAGGTGTGGTATATTCAAAATCGCGAGATTTGCAAGATGGTCTTTACCTTGCCGTGGGGAAATGACGAAGCGGAGCATTATTTTTGGCAGTTGATGCAGAATAAAGGTTTTATCGAGCTTTTGGAAGATGAGGGGATGATGAAAGGAGATATTTTGAGGATTAGGAGTTTTTATGAAGGAGTAGAGGACAAATATATTTTGTACTAAAGCTGTAAGTATTTTTTATATTGAAATTAAATATTTAATATGACTGGATATGTGTATCAAAAGCCATTTCTTCCAGAAGGAGTTGATGGATATTGCTCTTTGGCTTGCTGTATGTGAGTTATGAATTTCTTTTGGAACACTCAGTTTTGTCGACAAAATAATCGAGAAATGATGAAACTTATGAAGGCAGGGAACTATTCTGGATATGAAATGCTAGATATACCAGAAATTGCGTATAGATTGTCCCTCTTGGGATTCCGTATAACATATTATTCTAGTATGTCTTTTGAACAATATTCGGAATACTTAAGCAATCCTGTAACAAAAATTTTTGATGTTATGAGTCCTAAATATCATAAATTTATTAAGGATGGCTTTTTTGAGATTCCTATTTATGATATAAAAATTGATTTGAGTGATGTTACTTATGAAAAAAAAATTATGAAATCAGATCAAATTAAAAAAGTATATGATACTGATTTATTGTCTATTCTGAAGCAAGATAAATCAGATGATAGTCTATTTATGTTTTGAGTTTCGTATCATATTTTGCATGATGAACCAGAAGAGGAGGGAAATAATGGAGGGCATGTTATTTTAGTTTCCTCGATAAATGAAAATAACGAGGTAATAATACATGATCCGTGAAGACCAACACTTCGTTATTATCCTGTTAGTTTTGATAAGTTTAGTGAAGCTGTACTAGATTCTTGAGAATTTAATTTTATGCATATTCAATATGAAAATGTGAGTTCTATTATTTAACCTCAGTTCTAAATTTTATAAAAAGGATTATAAATTAAATATTATTGTTAACGACCTTTCTGTTTCAATGAATTTTTCAGATAATTTATAAACTACGACTTGCATCCTCTTGGATAGATTTTATTCTCATTTTAAATTTTTGATGTTTAGCGTGCTCTCAATTTCTGATTCAGATAAACATTTTGCCTCTGCGATTGCTGAATATCAAAAGAGGCTTTGAAAACAGATAAAGATTGAAGATTTAAAGCCTGTGAAGGATGATAATCATCAGTTTGTAATTCAAAAGGAGACAAAAAATCTGATTGAGATGCTCTGAAAAAAATATGCGAATTGGCAAAAGATTCTTTTGATCAAAGAGGGGAAAACCTTTTCTACACTTGAGATAGCAGATATATTAAGTAATAAAGATACGGTATTTATTATTGGTGGACCGTATGGTGTTGATGAGAAGGCTTTGATTGATGCATTCCCTGAAATTAAAAAGTGGTCGTTTGGAGCAATAACCCTCCCTCATGGACTGGCTAAATTGACGTTGATAGAACAGCTTTATCGCTGTACAACACTCTGGACAGGTAAAAAATATCACTATTAAATAGTTGACAAAATGTATTTTTTGAGTATACTGAATCTTGATTCAGGATTTTTTTAGTTCCTTATTTCTCTAATAAAATGACTTCTGCTATAAATGTTCGCGTTGAACATACTGATCAGATTAAGAAAAAGTATACCTCTCTTGAGAGAACTATTAAGTGAAAATTAACTGAACTTTTATTGATTGATTGAATTGGGAGGAATGCTGATTCTTGTAGAGGTCTTTCAATTACTCCAGATTTTAAGATTAGGGAGCTAGGTAAGGAGGAAAATAGTAAATTTATTTCTAATGCTTCTACGATCAAGAATCCACTTTTGCATGCTACGGAAGATAGAATCCAAGATGAGATTTTTGATTTGATTGAGAGGCAGGTTGATGAACAGGAACTAATTGAGGCTTATAAGGAAGGAATTCAGGATTTTTTTACCAATTTAAGAAATAAGAGAAGATCGTATTTGTCAAAACATCCTATGTATAGACAATTTTTAACTCAAGGGCATAAGGAATATAGGCAAGGAGAAAATATTGCAAAATTTAATGTTAAAGCACAATTAGGAAAACTTCTCCATGAGAAATTTGGAGATGAGGCGTTTGAAAAAGTTGAAAGTATTGATCAAAATTGAGAAAAAATAGAAATTCTTAAATTTTCATCTAAGTCAGTTGATTATCTATACACACTGTTCTATAATGCGACTTTAGTTTGGAATGAATGGTGAAAAAGTATAAATCAGGTTTTTCATGATGGGGATTATCCTTTTATAGCACAGAATATTAAGGTTTCAGGAGAGGATTATATTGATGTAATTGCTTATCTAGTAGAGAGGGAGAAACATAATCCCCATGGAAGGTATTGAAATCTTGGGAATGAAGAATGGGCAAAAAAAACATCTCAATTTTGTGATATTATTCGAGCTCTTTCTAATGATCAGTTAGGAATTCATAAAGGGAAGTATTTTGAATCTTTAGATCCTCGTTTTGAGTGGGATAAGACGACTCAGCACCTTTTTGAGATCGGAGGGGAGTTCTTAAAAAATGAGGTCAATATTCAAAATAGGCTTTATAATACAGATTTCAGCCTTTCTCAGAGAAAGAAATCATTAGCTTCTTGTGCTGAGAAAATCATTGAGTGAAAAAAGATTAATGATTCGATGGGATTCCGTGTTTCAAGTTCAGCTTTGGATAATGAGTATTATCAGCATATTTTAGGGGTAAGTAAGAATTGGCTTTTGCACTTGACTACAAGTTTAGAGAAAGAACCACAGAGATATGTTAATCCAGGAGAGACTATTAGTATTAAAAAGGTTTCTATTGACAATAAGTGAGTTTTGAAAAAGGAAGATATGGAAAACTTTAAAGATGCATTATCAAATATTGTTCATATTGAAAATAGAGAAAAAGCCAAGACGCCTTATGTATCTGAGGAGGAACGAAAAGGATCTCTTCGTGAAAGCTATCCGGATGATGTTGCTACTACTGAAAAGTGGGAGACGCTTAGAAGTATCTTTCAGCAGTTTAGTGGTGGAAAAGAGAGAGGTTCAAATGGAAGCTATAAGGATTTTAAGCTTAATATTACCTTAGAAGTTAAAAATGCTAAGGGAGAATCAATTAATACTAAATCAATGGAGGTACAGTTTGATGATATTAATAATGGGATTGGACTGGCAAACTTTAATATTAGAAATTGTGAGAGATCAATTAATACCCAGAGTAGGTTATCTTTTGATATTCCTTTGACTCAGGCGAGACAAATTATAGAAAAAAATCTGAAATATATGAGTTTTTGGGCTAAGGATAAGGATCCAAAGTTTAGTAAGCTTGATTTTCCTGATGGAGATAGTATTGATATTTCTAGTTTTATAAGGAGAGACTTGAAGAATGGTGGAGATATAGATAGAGCAACGGTAAAGATTATTAATTATTTTCTTCAAAAGGGAACCTTTTTTCTGTATCATAGGGCAGATAGTCAAAGATCTGTTTCTGATATTTATCTAGAAAAAGGTATGTTAACTCCCAAAAATTTAGAAAGTGCTCATATTGAGGATATTCGTATTTGTACAAGTCTTGAGGTTGCAACACAACAACATTCCTATCTTCAAAATAAACGAGAAGATCAGGTTTGAATCTATATTCCAGAGAGAGCAAAAATTTGATGGATTTCTCTTTGAGATTTGATCGAGAGAATCAATCTTTGAAAGGTAAATCGTGATAAAAAAGAAAAAAGCCAGACTTAAATCTGGTTTTTTGTTTTTGATCAGCCTTAAAATAATCCGAGTTGCTGAGGCTGGGTATATTTCTTTTTGAGTTCATCAAAGGTTTTCTTGATCCCTTTAAATCCTCGTTTTTCAATCAGAATTTTTTCCCATTTTTGAAAATCGATGTTGAGTGCTAGGCTTTCTAGTGAGGTCGATTCGAGTTCTGGAACCTCCAGTAGTTCAATCAGTTTTTTAGAAAAGATTGCATCATTTTCTCCCTCTTTGAGTTTGTTTTTTAGATCAGGTGAGAGGAATTCAAGATTCTGATAGATGTTCTCAATTGTATGATATTTTTGGATGAGGTCAGAAGCTTTTTTTGCTCAGATTCCGCTTACTCATTTGATATTGTCTGCAGAGTCTCCTAAAAGTGCAAGATAATCTACTATTGAAGTTGGAGGAAATCAGAATTCTTTCTCAAAATCTGGTGTTCTTGTGGTGAGATTTTTGAGTGGATCAGTAACAACGACATTTTCATTGAGAAGCTGTTTTAAATCTTTGTCAGAACTGATAACTTGGATGATTAAGTCAGAATTTTTTTGAAATTTTTTTGTGAGTGTTGCAATAATGTCGTCTGCTTCATATCATGGTGCTGCGATATTCGGTATCTGTAGCTCGTTTATCAGTTCTCTCAAAAGTGGAATTTGAACTTTAAATTCATCTTCCATTTTTTTTCTATTGGCTTTATAGTCTTGGTATTGCTCGTGCCTTTTTGTTTTTGTTGGAGAATCTCGTGCTATCACAAAATAATCTGCACTTTCACTGATGAGTTTTAGGAGCATGCGGAGTGTCCCATACACGACATTCTGATTCTGCCCAGCAGCATTTAAAAGTGGAGGAAACGCATATCGAGCCCTGAACATAAATCAGGAACCATCAATGATTGAGAGAGTTTTCATCTAGTATTTTAAAAATTTTAAAGTCTGATTTTCAATAGTTTGTAAAATTTCATCTTTATTTGAGATTTCTGGTATTTGAAGTTCTTCAATAAATGAGATGAGTTGATTTTTTATTGTTGTATTTTGATTAGAGATGAGCTCAGTATTCCGCTGAGGGAGATCCTTGAAAAGACCATTCCAGCTTGCAAATAGCGTTAGGAGTTCAAAATCATTAATTTGAAACTGAAAAATCTTTTTTTCTGCATGATGATCTGTATTTCGTTTGATGAAAAGTCAGATTTTTTGTAGGTTTTTGCACATAGTGATCAGCTTTTCTTCGAGTTGAGCTTGAATTCAGATGAGTGGAAGGTGAATTTTGATGCTTTTGAGATTTCAATCTTTCCCTTCGAATTTTCCATAAATTAGTGCTAAAGCAAAGAGAAAACTAAGATAATCTTCAGCTTTTTCTGGAAATAAAAAGGTTTTTTTTAATCAAGAGATGATGGTTCATCATTTTGTTTTTTCAATATTGATTTCCGGATAATTGAGCGTAGTTAATAGCCCTTTGAGTACTACGATATCTCAGTTTCAAAATGGGAGAAAGTGGTATTTGATTCAGGTTTCTTCATTGAATCCTTGAAAAAGGGAAAGTATATTTAGGAATTGATCTTTATCAAATGTTAGTGAGTCGGTAGAAATTGGAGCTTTAGGACTAAAAGCGACTTGCATTCCATCGCCAAGGTTTTTGAGGTTGATAAGTTTCCAGGCTCTCTTTTGATATGTGAAAATGAGTCTATCTGTAGTCTCTATTTGATATCAATCAAGTATATACTGATAGTTTCTGAGTTGAGGAAGTTTCTCATCATAGATGCTCAAAAGCTGATTTTCGTCAAACTGAATCTTCATTTTTTTCTAGTCGATAAAAGATGTTATCTATTTTGAATAATCTTATACATTAGCATAAGCTCTATAAAGTTGATCATCAGTGCGGTTCATCAATGGCTGACAAACGGTAGTGTCAATCCGGTGTTTGGAAGTATCTGGAGATTTACACCAATATGAACAAAAACTTGAATAGTTAATAGCGATATCAATCAGACTCCGACTAGTTGGAGATAGGGATCTTTGACATTACTGAGTCCTTTCAGTACATTATAAAACAATCATAGGTAGAGGGAGAGTAAGACGAGATTTCAGACAAATCAGATTTCTTCTGAGAATGCATCAAAAATCATATCTGAATGAGACTCTGGGAGATATCCCATTTTTTGGAGTCCTTTCCCATAACCTTGTCCCCATAGCCCTCATCATCACACTGCGATCAAACCTTGGGTGATTTGCCATCATACTCATCTTTCTTGACTCTTTTTGGTTTCTTCATCGGTTGTCATAAAGGTGGTGAGTCTTGTTAGTGCATAGGAGTATTTTGTACTCACGAGACTTATGATTGCAGATCAGACGAGAAGAATTCATAGGGCAGCACCTGCTAGAATTCAAATTTTTTTAAGTGAAAATCAGTTATATCGTGCCATAATTGTGGCTGAGAGTGCGAGAATGAAGATCGTTCAAAAGTCTGGAATACATAGCAATACTAGGAATACAATAGCATTGATACTGGCAAATTGTACGAGAAATTTTTGTGTATCAATGATTGCCTTTTTCTTACTGATCCAATATGCCATAAAAAAAATATATCCGATTTTGAAAAATTCTGAGGGCTGCATGTTTGGTAATCAAGGCAGGTTTACTCGACCTCTTGCAGTGTTATATTTTCCTGCAACTCAAGGCACAAATACTAAAAGCTGAAATAAGGTCACTCAAATCAGCATTGTCCAGATAATTTTTTTGTGTTTGAGCCAGGAGATTGGGATGAAATAGAGGATAATTGCAATAATAATACTTGCTATGAGTCCTCTGACTTGTTTAGAAAAGTAGTAATAATTGTCTCTGATTTTTACCGTTTGTTTCCCGTTTCATACGAGTTGAGTCTCTGTAAACTGGTCGGTATCTAGTGTGCTCAGCTGTGGAAGCTGTGCTTGGGGGGTAGCTTCTGTTAGGAGTGCTGCTCATGATTCGTTAGTTGTTTTTGTTTCATCTCAGGTGGTGAGATGGAGTTCAGAAAGTGAAATCTGATTTTCTTTTTGTATTACCTCAGAGGTCGTCTTGATAATTGTTTCGTCAAGAAAAGTATTGAAAGCCTTTACGGTATCAAGGTTTTTGACAATTATAGTTGTGATTCCTTGGTCAAAAGATTTTCGGATACTGGTACTATATACTGCAAAGAGTCAAAATATGGTAAGAAGAGCTCAAAAAACTCGGATTTTCAATCAATTTCACATGAGAAATCGAAAAATAAAGATCGTGTCTCTAGTCTAGTTAATTAGAGGCGGAAAGCAAGAAAAAATCAGATTTATTTTTTGTTGTCTGGATTTTTCTTTGGCTTTGTAGCTTGTTTTTCTGCTGTTTTGAATTCAAGTTTTGCTTGCTGTTTTCTGTAGAAGTTTGCAAATCTGTGGGCTTCATCTCTGAGCTTCGTTAAAAGTCTATCAGCTTCATCATATATGAGATCAAAACTCTGAATTTTGTTGTTTTTTCGGAGGTAGAGTTTTTCGCCAATAGTTTGGTCAGATTTTTTGCTTTGGTATCAAATGTGGCTTTTTGACCTTGCTTCTCATTTTCCTAAGGCACAAAATTGAACTTGCGATCGCAGCTGTTTTAGTTCAGGATACTCTTTCGCTAGTTCCTCGAGGATTCAGAGTTGTCCTTTCCCTCCATCTAAAATGAAAATATCTGGTAGATGAAGATCAGTTTTTTCTTTTTTTCAGAGTTGAAATCTTCTGATAAGAACTTCCTGAAGAGCGAGGTAATCGTTATTTTTAACTGTTTTAATTTTATATTTTCTGTAGAGCTTTTTTTCTGGAATGCCTGCTAAAAGGCAGCTTAGTCCTCAACTGGTTTGATCTCATTGCAGATGTGAAATATCAAGACACTCGATTTGGTAAGGGAGTTTGGGGAACTCATAACGTTGCTTCAGAGTGTCCAAGAGATCATTTGTGAGTCCGCTGCCTTGCATAGTTTGAGAAATAATATAAGACTCAAAAAAGTTATTGAAAAGATTCTGGAGCTGGATGCTTTCGGTTTGTGTCCGTTTATATTTAGTGGTGGTATACCGGATCTCATGCTGGTAAAAGTCTCAAAATTCTGATTGAAAGGCATTGAGCATGCTTTCAATGGTGGTATCCTCTTGATCAAAGTGATGACGAATAATATCGATCAGCTTCCCCTCATAGAAATTGAGGAGCACATAGACGTATTTTTGACCGATAGGGCGGATCTGGAGCAGGTATCAAGTAATATTTTTTGCAAATTCAACAGTTTGCTTTTCAGTAAATTGATCAATCTGAAAATAGATATCTCTGAGCTTTGCTGCTCGTTCAAAATTTTGTTTAAGAACTGCCTCATCAATCAGCTTTTTGATTTCTTTTTCTACAGGAGCTGTATTCCCCTTAAAGAAGTTTACGATGATATTGGTGTATTCAGCAGATCAGAGTTCTGGTTTTGCACATCGTCCTTGGCAGATCCCAAAATAATAATCAGAGCACAGCTTTTTTTGATTGAACTGTTGGAGAGGGCAGGTTCTATATTGAATAATTTGTCTGAGATATTGAAGAAATTTTTTGAGTTCTCTAGTATTGTGTTTTGGTCAGATATAGATTGCTCAATCGTTGATTTTTTTCCTTGTGATGAAAACCTGCGGAACAGGATGTTTTGTAAGTTTAATATAGGCATATGCATTAGCTCACTTGAGCATATTATTGAAAGGTGGAAGGTGCTTTTTAATAAGGTTGGATTCTAAATAGAGGCTTTCGCTCTCATTTTCTACAACAAAAAAATCAACATGATCAGCTTTTAAGAGCATTTCCTGTTTCCAGACTGATCAAGGTGTAAAGTACTGATTAACTCTCTTTTGAAGATTTTTTGCCTTTCAGATATAAAGGATCTGTTCTTTTTTATCTTTAAAGAGGTAGACTCAGGGAAGATTTGGAATATGGCTGGTATCAAGTTTTTTCATTATTTGCTAAGTTGGTATCGAGCGGTAGTCGTTGGATCTGGCTTGATCTTTCGGTTATTAGATTCTTGAATAAGTCTGATTGTCCCATCAATTACATTCCCATTTGAGACGATCAATGTCAGGCTTCCTATTTTGTTTTCATTGCTGATAGAGAAAAGATCTCAGTATCGAACCAAGCTTTCTTCTCAAATATCAAAGACACTCATGCTCGTTTTTTTGAGGAGATATCTTTGTCAGATGAGCTCAATATATCCTTCTTGAAAATATTGATTTTTAAGGAGGTTGGTATCAATTCCGATTGCATAGGTCTTTTCATCAAGTGATTTCACCGTAGAAATAAGCTGATTTTTGAGTTGAGAAGTATTCAGATTTTTGATAATTTTTTGTTTTATATAAAATCTATAGAGGAGTAATCCAGCTTCATATCTTGTTAAAGGAGCTTCGAAACTTAGATAATCTTCATTGTTGATGATTCCGAGTTCTTTTGCCTTGATAAAGTAATTGCTCCATCGAGGATTTGTCTTTTCATCTAGGCGATTTTTTTCAGAAATTCTGATCAAGAGCGCGATAAATTCAGCTTTCTTCATCGTTTGTTTTGGGTTGAAGAGTTTCCCATTTCCTTGCATGAGCCCAAGTTGGCAAGCTTCTTTGATGCTAGACTGGAGCGTTTGATCGGCTTTTGTGAGATCTGTAAAACTACAAAAATCTGATCCAGAGAGTGTTGGTATATTCTGACTTTTTGCATATTGTACGACCATTTTTGCCGCTTGTTCTCTAGTAAGGCTATCAAATGGATTGAAGGTAGAAATATTGGTCGCATTAGTAATTCCTGTTTCTCTCATCCAAAACATTGCTTCGCTTACTTCAGGACTGTTGAGAATACTCAAGGTACTTGCTGGTGTATTGGTATTCCCAGAGAGGAGGCTTGCTAATTCATTGCTTGGTGTTTGAGCTCCTGTGACAGTTGATCCTGAGAGGGACTTTTGAATTCGAGATGTTGGATTTTGATTGATATTAGAAAGTTGTCCTTGTGCAGCAGATTTGAGCTGATTATTGAGGACAATAGTTTTGAATCTATAGATAAGAAGAGCGATTTCCTCTCTAGTGATTGGTTTATTTAGAGCATTAACATTTGTCTCTTTTGTGAGGAAAATGGCTTTTGCCTTGATAAAGTAGATGGTCCACCGAGGATTGAGCTCTTCATTGCTCATAGCTCATTCAAAAATTCTAATGAGGACTGTTAAAGCCTCAGCCTTTGTTAGGGTGTTTCTTGCGAGGAATTTTCCGTTTGCTCCTTTGAAAATTCAGTATTCACAGCTTTTTGCGATAAATCAACTTAAGCTTGGATCAAAACCAGCTTTATCTGAAAAATCACATTGGTTGCTTTTGGTTGTTGTAGGGTAGCCTAAGATATTGTAAGCTTGAGTGATGATTTTACTAGCTTCTTCCCTCAGTAATGGATCATAGGGTCTATATTCTGGTAGAGTATTATACTTAGTAAGTCCATTTTGATACATCCAGTAAATAGCTTTATCTAGTTCTGTCCCTCAGTTTAGTTCATCATGAAGATGAGAATTTTGGTTTGAGGTTACTGAAGTAGTACCTGTTGCTGTTTGCTGTGTGGAAACTGTCGTTGGCTTCTGAGTTGTTGTATCTCCTGTTTTAGAGACACTTGAACCAGATAGAGATTTTACACTGGTACTATCAATAGTTTGATCGCCAGAAGTAATGGTGATCTTTTTATTTGCCAGATCGATATTGATTTTAGGATCGTTAGAAGCTAGAGTAATGCTAACAACTGAACTCACCAAAATACTTAAAGAAAGAAATCAGATTTTTGATGCTTTTATTTTCATCTTATGCGAATAAGCAATAAAAGAATACTTTTATACTAGTCAAAATACGAGGTATGTCAAGCTGGATTTTATTCCTCTTCTTGTTCAAAATATTTACGAATGAGTGGCATAAACCTTACAAGTTCGAGTAATTGAAGTCAAAGAAATCTTCCGACTAAAATATTTACTAATAGCAATACAAGCAAAAGTTCTGGATAAGAGAGGAGTGTTGTACTAATTCGGCTTCGTTGGAGGATTCCATAGGAGAGTGCTGAAACGATCGTAAGTTCAAAGAAGCTAAATCGTCGTTTTTTTTGGAAAAGGTTGAAGGTTGGGAAGATTTTCTCACTGATAATCAGCATTAAAATGAGTGGAGTTATCATTAGAATTTCCATATTGCGACCTTCAAAAATCTGGATTCAAAGCTTTGAACAAATGAAGTTCCCTATTAAGAATACAAGTAGATATACGCAAATTCATATGCTTACCTTACTATTGTGGAGAAGATAAATAGTTTTATTGAGTCCGTTCATAATAAGTCTCGTAATAACTGCAAAAAGTAAGAGAATAAACGTTATCTTGAGACCTAGAAGATGTGCAGTGAGTGCGAAAAGAAGTGGCCAATATACTCCGTAAGCTGAGAGACCAACGATTTGTCTTAAAAAGCTGATAATCAATGCCACTACTGTGAGTGAGAGTAAAATTCCTAGCATTTCAAGTGGGAATCCCCCCGCTAATAATTTATCAACAAAAAATGAAATGAACATCCATTTTGAGTCAGAATTTTCTGTTTTATTGAATTCAGTTGTATATCCTTGCTGAGTATAGTCTTTCTGTAGAGAAAGATCTGAAAGGAAGTTGAGAAAATGGAGTGGATTAATGATTGAAATCTGATCGCTTTCTAGTGCCTGGGCGTATTGAGAGAGACTTCTTTTTATCAGATTCTTATTGGCGTCAGTGATGATGACGATTTTTTTGGAAAGAGCAGTTGGACTGAGCTTTTTGATAGCGATATATTTTTCAAGATATGATCGAAAATTCTTTTCATGGATGATGATTGTTTCCGCTGATCCGAGTGCTGAAAGATCTTGAGCTTCAATAGAATCAGATTTTTTGGTAAGGTTTTTGGTTAAAAGATAGCCAGCTTTATTGAGTTCCTTTTCAAATCAAAAATTGAGAAAATCGGTATCATTTCCAATATAGAGGATTTGCTTTTCGAAGATTGAAACTTGAGTCTCGCTGGATCATGTACAGAGAGGTGTTATTAGCTGGACTCAAACAGTGTGCGATCCAGTTGTTGTAAAAGTATGTTGTAGCGTAAAACCAGTATTTTCAACTGTTTTTCAGTCAATTTTGAAGTTTGTTTTTGAGATTTGTGAGAAATCTTCTCTAGCTCGCAGGAGTTCATAATTTGTAGTATAGCCAAGCAGTCATGCGGTTGGTCCTGTGAGAGTGAAAAGATCATTACAATTGAGCTGGGGTTTTGTCCCTGTCCCTTCGATTATTAGTCAGGTAGTGGTTCCAGTTGGCTCTGCAGAGGAGATATTGAGTACATTGAATACAGATCACAATAAGAAAAGAGAAAGAAATCAGATTTTTTTGATCATTTGCTTGCTATTTGAAGGTTAAATAAAGAATACTTGAGGATACTTTTTTGTCTGTAGAATGCAATTAAAAAAGTATTGCCTTTATTGATTTTTTGTAATTGGGTAAAAAAGTTTGTGAATATTTGACAATTTTTTAAAAAAAGTATATAATCAGTATGAAGATTTTTTATTCTTTATTGTTAGAGTATGGCAGAAGTGTTTAATAATAACCTTCCAGAATTGGAGGTTAGTCAGGAAGACCTTGCGAAACAAAAGGAGATTAAATGGACTGTAATACAGACGAAAAAGGCATTAAATTCTCCGGACATTAACCCTTTCTATAAAAAAAATGGAGAAAAGTATCAGTATAATCTTGATACCGTAAAATCCTATTTGAGCAAACTTCAAAATAAAACTCCTGACCAATTGAAATCTGTGAATACAGCAGCTTGGATCATGGCGGTACAGATTGGATTGAAGGCATTAAAATATGATATCAAAGTCGTTGATTGACTCCTTGCTACCAAGGGACATTTTTCTAGTTCAGAAACAGCAAAGGCTATTGCTCAATTTCAAGCAGATAATGGACTGGATGCGACGGGTGTGCCTTATGGACCTACAATAAAGAAGCTTCTTGAAAAGCTTGGTGGTACGGTTAGTGGAGCAGTATCTGAATCTAATGTAAATAATCAAAATGCTAATGCTGATGGGAAAGTAAAACCTAATCAGACTCCAAATGTTACTTCTGAAACTGGGTTAGAACAACAGAATCTTTCTTCAGATGCAGAGAAATTTGTCAGAGGTTTTGTAGATCAGCTTAAGAAAAATCCTAATAATTCTGAGGAGGATATTTTGGCGGTGGAAAATGCTTTAAGGAACTATCTCCAAGGGAAAAAACTTTCAGAATTTAAGAAGACTGTTTCTTTAAGATGAATAAATGGTAAAAAATATTATTATGGATCAGTGAAAGAAGGTTTGGCTTTTGTTATATGAACTTTTAAAGATGGTGGTCTTGTTGAATGAGTTCTGGTTTCAATGGCAAAAGATAAGACATTTCAGAAACTTATTACAAGACCAGAAGGACAAACTTCAAATATATCACCAGCTTCACCAGGCTCTCCAGAAACAATAGTGAATCCAGCTTGAGTATCTCAGTGAAATTGAGAAACTCAGGTTCAGCAAAATACTGATACTCCACAATGAACTCCTGTAACTACGGATACTCCAGAGGAGAAAGAAAGGCAAACCCGTGTTGCAAAAAGAACAGCACTCTCTCAAAAGATTAATGCTATTTGATCTGGAAAGATTAGTTGAGTTAAACCTGGAAGTGAAAAGTCATTGAAGGAGCTAGCTGTTGGAGATAGGGGAGATCTTAAAAATCTTGAAAAAGGACTGGAAGAGTTGCAAACTCTAGTTTCATCTAATCAAGAATTTATCATGTCAGATGAAGGGCTAAGACTAGAGCTTACAAATTCTTTGAATGATATTAAAGCTGGATTAGAATCTAAAAATAGAGGGATATTTAATGGAACCAATATTAAGGAGCGTTTGCTAAAGGAAGTTGATGGTTTGATTTCTATTTTCTCAACTCCAGAAAAGATTCCTGATTATAATAAGGCTCAGGATATTTGAGCGGCTAAGATTTGATCAGGACCTGCTATCCAAAATACAGAAAGACAATCATCTGCCTCTAGTTCACAGAAGGTGGAGGAGGTGAATATTATCCCTAATGTAGATCCTATTCCGAATCATTCAGATATTCTTCCAGGATCAAGTGCCTGAACGACAGGGACTCCAGATAAGAAAGATCAATTAAATGGGGGAAGAACTTCTCAGTCTGAAACACCGATCCCTCAAAGGAAAAATCAAAGGGAACTCGAGAGGCAGAAACAGTTGGCAGCGGAGAAGGCAGAAAAAGCTAAAAAAGAAGCAGAGAAAAAAGCTAAAGAGCTAGCGGAACAGGAAAAGAAGGCTGCTGAAAAAAGAAAGCAAGAAGAAGAGAAGAAAAAAAAGTTGCAGGAAGAGAATGAAAAAAAAGAAGCAGAAAAGAAAGCAAACCAGGAATCTGCTAATAAACAACAAAATAAGCCTTCAGAAAAAAAAGAAACTGCTACGGTATCAAAAGAATTTACTAGAGATTCAAAATTCGAGGATTTAGCAACACTTAGTGGAGATGCTTCTAATCTCAAGTTTGAGTTTAATAAAGGTGTGCTTCAAACTGATGGGAATGGGAAATATATTCTGATAAATGGTGAAAAGTATTATGAATATACTGATGATGAGAGTAAACAGAATCCTGCACTGAAATATTTTGATCTTAACAGGAATCATCCTAAGGGTATTGAGATTCAGTTTTGAGGATTGGATAGTGGATATGTTCAGCCAGACTTCTCATTCGTTCCAGAGAAATAATTTACTCTAAATAACTAGAAAAACCTGATATAGATTCAGGTTTTTTCTTTTCTTTCTTTGAGAGTCTCTGCTTGATTCCTTTTTGAATATCTTGCTTTTTTTTGAAAAATAGATATAATATATTAAAAATAAAAAGTTTTATTCCTTAGTTGCACAAAAAGTATGGCAACACCTCAGGTTTCAGCTTATTCATATTTTCAGATCAAGCCGTTCAAGGATAATGAACTCTGAGTTTTGCATTGGGAAAAATTGATCAAAAATCTGATCTCTCTGAAGGCAAAAAAGATCGCTTTTATTATGATGGGGAATGCAGCTGAGATCAAGCTTTTTGTGAAGCTTCCAAGGGACTTTGAATCTTATTTCAAAAATACTTTTTATACAACTTTTACGACTTCTGATCTGGTAGAAGTTGATAAGGTTCTGCTAGGTACTGATAGAAATTATATGGGAATGTCAAATGATGCTGTTCTCAAGCTTAAGGATGATTTCAGTAAAGATGGTAGCTATATGGACCCGATGAATGAAATTTTTGCTACATTTCAAGGGCTTGATAAAGACTCGGTTTTAAAGATTGTTTTTGAATATACGTTTAAAATTGAGGAAGATGATTTGACGATTTTTCTCAATAAACTTGGGAAAATGATTACGTATCTTTGGAATGGCTGAGCTAAAAAGACGGAAGAAAAACCTGAAGAAAAGCCAGTGATCGATCTATATATGAATATGCGATGGAATCTAACGACTTCTGATCCCTATGTGAAAGAGAGTATAACCAGTGTTTTAGGATCAGTGTTTGCACCTTTTTTGGCGAAGGGAAGTTTTGAAAAGAAGCCAAAACCTCAGTGGTTGCCTGTTAGGTTTGCACAGGTGATTAATCTTTTCCATTTGCCGACTAAGGTGAATTTTGTAAAAGGGCTTGAATATACAGTATATAGAAAGTTGCCGTATCCAACTGCGATTCCTACACCTGAGAATACTCCAGCTAAGGAATTGACTGTGCTTTGAGATACAGACTATAGAGGGGATAAGATCAGATTTTGAGTTCGTCAAGAAGATAAGTTTAGGCACATGTATATTGTAGGAAAAACCTGAACGGGAAAATCGACCTTTATCAATAATATGATTATTTCTGATATGAGGGCTGGGAATGGGCTTTGCCTCTTGGATCCTCATGGAGAACTGGTAGATGATTTGCTTGAGTATATCCCTTCAAATCGTATCAATGATGTGATTTTGTTTGATGTTGGAGATGCGGAATATCCGATTGGATTTAACCTTTTGCAAGCGGATAATGAAGATGAAAAAAACAGGATTGCCTCTGGGGTAGTTTCTACTTTTCAGAAGCTCTTTGATAATTCACGAGGTCCAAGACTGGAATATATTTTGAGAAATGTAGTTTTGTCAGTGATCGACTATCCAAATGCTACGTTGATGCATATTCTTAGAATTCTGACAGATAAGGAATTTCGTGAGGAAGTGATTTCGCATGTGAAGGATCCTGTGTTGTTGAAATTTTGGAATAATGAGTTTAATAGATGGCAAGATAAACAAAGAGAGGAAGCGGTTTGACCAATTACGAACAAGGTTGGTCAGTTTCTTTCTTCTCGTTTGGTGAGAAATATCTTTGGACAACCGAGAACAAAGCTCAGTATCAGAAGGGCTATGGATGAGGGAAAGATTATTTTGGTAAACCTTTCAAAGGGAAAGATTGGAGAAGATAATGCAAATATGATTGGGTCGCTCTTGGTAACTAAGATTCAGATTGATGCGATGGGAAGAGCTGATATGGCGAAGCATTTGAGAAAGCCATTTTATCTCTATATTGATGAGTTTCAGAACTTTGCTACAAAATCGTTTGCTACGATTCTTTCAGAAGCGAGAAAGTATAAACTCTCTTTGATTGTTGCAAATCAGTATACTTCTCAGCTCGATGAGGCGATTAAAGATGCGATCTTTGGAAATGTTGGAACGATCTTTTCTTTTACGCTTTGATATGATGATGCGTCAGTGATGACCTCTCAGTTTAAGGAGCTCGTAAGTACGAATGATCTGATTTCTTTGCCTAAATTTACGGCATATACAAGGTTGATGGTTGATGGAGTGTCTTCGGATCCGTTTAGTATGAAGACTTTGCCTCCGTTCGTTTCTGAGTGAGATATTGAGCATATTGAGAAGATTAGAAAGCAGTCGAGACAAAGATACGCGATGGAAAGGGAACAGTTGGAAGCATTGATGAATGCTTGGAATAAAAAGACCTTTTCCGCTCAGGAAAAAATAGCTGAAAAAGCCAGACTTGAAGGACTTTGAGTAACTGAAAAACAGGCTCAAAATCTGCAAGATATCGCTGTTCAACAGGTGATCGGTATGTTTGATGAGGTGAGTATTGGTGATACTAAGGCAGATGCGATGATTGTTGATACTGAGCAGGGAAATCATAAGATGATTTGGTACCAGAGTCCAAAAGCCTTGGATCAGGTAGCGAAACTCCAGGTTCAGAAAGGAAAAACGTATAAGCTTAATCCGACTACTTCAATCAGCTTTTTTGTGGATATTTGGCAGCATTTGAGCGAAACTTGTAGTAATAAAAAGCCTTTGACGATCTGGGTTGGGACTCCTGATGAGGTTCAAAAACAGCTCAATGAAGTGTATGAGAAGGCTGGACTTGATCCTCAGACGACAGATTTCCTCAAATTTGTTCCGAATATAGCTCTTTTGGAGGAGAAAAATCCGCAGAAAAAACAGGAAGAAAAACCTGAATCTCAGGCTAATATTCCTCAGAAGTCTGCTTGAGATAGAAAATTTTCTCCAAAAAAAACTGCTGGAGGATTTAGTATTGAGGATGTGAAGCTTGGATCAGAATATGAGGGCTATGTGAAGCTAACTTATAACTACTGAATGTTCGTAACGGTGAAGGGAGTTGAGTGATTACTACATAAAAAGCAGATTAAGGCTCCCGACTGAGTTGATTGGAAAAAATATTATAATATCGGTGATAAGATTTTAGTGAAAGCACTTGAGTTTAAGGACATTAATGGTGAGAAGAGAGTTTTATGGACTCAACTTTAGCTTAAAGATAGAAAAAAGGCTTTGAGGGATGACTTCAAGGTCTTTTTCTTAAAAAAACTTGCATTTGCTGGACAGAATGCTATATTCAGGTTTGTTTTTATTTTTATTGGGAATATAATGATGAAGAGACAACTTATGGGAGCTGGAATTCTCGGTTTAGGACTCCTTTTATGAGGATGTGGGACTGGTAGTCAAGAGCAGAGTGTTGCAGTTGACGTGCAGACAGGTGCGCTTTCAGGGCAAAATATAGAAATCTGAACTTTAACATGAACGCAGGGTTCTACCTCTGATACTCTTGCATTTAAGGAGGAATATGAATCGCTTAATGATACTGGGCATCTGCATATAGAGGTTCCGACTACTATGGATATTGATACATTGGAGTTTTCAGAGCTTAAGCAACTTTTGAGTGATAGTAAGACTTCAGGAATTTTCTATTTTGGGTTCCCAACTTGTCCTTGGTGTAGAAATCTTTTGCCAGAACTTTTTGCAGCAATGCAGGAAAATGGCCTAAGCAAACTTTATTACTACAATCCAAAAGCTATCCGTGATAAAAAGGTACTCAATGAGAGCGGAGTAGTAGTGACTGAAGTTGAGGCTGGAGAAGAGTATCAATATCTATTGGAAAGGTTAGATGAGGTTTTGCCTGAGTACGAGGGGCTTAATGATCCTAAAATTAAGAGGCTTTATGTGCCATTTGTTGTAGTATTGAAAGATGGAAAGATCGTAGGTCATCACTTGAGTACTTTAGATGAGCAAACTGATCCTGCTATCCCATTGACTGATGAGTTAAAGCACAAACTTAGAAAAGTGCTGACTGAGCAGTTCTCGTCTTTGATTCAATATGGATGTGATCCTACACTGACTGGAACTGATCATACGAATTGCTAATATTTAAATAGTAAAAAAAGAAACCTGAAATCAAATTCAGGTTTTTTTGATTTTAAATATGTATAAAAAAATCCCCTCTATCGAGAGGGGAATAATAAGTTATTTTTAATTTAGAATTCCACAGTTGGGGCAACTTCAGCTCCCTTAGTTGCTTCAAAGAGGTTAGCTCTTTGGAAGTCAAAGATTTTTGCGATGATTGAAGTTGGGAAGATTCTGATCTGAGTATTGAATACTTGAGCTGCTGTGTTGTAATTCATTCTTTCAACAGTAATTCTGTTTTCTGTTCCTTCAAGCTGTACTCTAAGGTCTCTAAAACTTTGATTTGCTTGAAGATTTGGATAGTTCTCAGTTAGTACCATGAGTCTTCCAAGTGCTTGAGAAAGTTGACCTTGTGCTGCTTGGTACTTCGCAAATTCCTCAGAGTTATTGATATCAACTTTGATTTGGCTAGCTGAAGCTCTCGCATTGATCACATCAGTTAGTGTCTGCTTTTCAAAGTTTGCCTCTCCTTTAACCGTTGCTACGAGGTTTGGGATGAGATCAAATCTTCTTTGATATACGTTCTGGACTTGGCTTCGCTGGGTTTTTACAGTTTCTTCAAGATTTACGAGATTATTATACTTTCCGATAGTTGCAGAATAAAGTATAGCTAAAACCGCGATAGTGATTCCAAGTCAAATGAGTCGTTTTTTCATTGTGTGATAATAAGTAGATAAAAAAGGTTTATGTCAGATTTTATAGGTTTTTTACTTGAAAGAGCAAGAGATTTTTTTAGTCTCCAGCACCACCTCCACCAGATCTCCCTCAGCCACCGGAGAAACCTCCTCAGCTTCTAGAACTTGAGCTACCCCAACCTCCGCTAGAACTTGATCAGCTCCAACCTCTTCCTAAAATGCTTCCAAGAGGTGAGTTGTTTCGGCGATCCCAACGATTCCTCATAGACGAGCGTCCTCACTTTCTACTTGATCCTCGAATAATCAATAGCAATAAAAAGATAGTATAAACTCCTAAGAAAATCATCTGCGATCTTAAATCGTCTTCCTCAGAGCTTTGATCAGAGAATTGGTTTTGTAATGATTCGTCTAAGAAAAAACTATAAAAGTTTTTGATCCCTTGGTGGAAGTTTCAGTCATTTACTTCAGGTCTGATTAGGGTTTCTATGATTTGTTTTGCAAGGAGATCTGGGATTTTGTCTTCTAGTCCGTATCATACGACAATTCTGATCTTTTTCTCCTCGGTCGCAATAGCTAGTAAAAGTCCATCATTCCTCTCTTTATCTCAGATCTTATTCTCATTAAAGGCTTTAATTGTGATATCAAAGAGCTCGTGTCCCTCTCTATGTGGGAATAATACTGTTACTACTTGGTAGCCAGAGCTGCTTTCAATTTGGTGTGCCAACTGTTCAAGTTCTTCTTTTTGCTCTATGGAGAGGGTATTTGAGTAGTCATTGATGAAATGCGTGAATTTTGGCAAATTCATGGAATCTATTGAACTTGCTGAGCTAAAGTTGGAAATGAGTGCTAATATTCACAAGATAAAAAGTCAGATTTTTTTCATTTTCTGTATTCGGGAAATAAATAGGTTTTAGTCTCCAGCACCTCAACCTCAGCTACTCCCTCCTCCTGAGTCAAATGAGTCTGAGCTTGAACTTCCTCGATCAGAGTCTGAGCTACTTCGGCTCGAACTAGAAGAGGAATCTCGTCCAGATCAAGTACTGCGGCTTCTTCATGATTTACTTCAGAAGAATATTGAAAGATTAGATGTAATTCCTATTGAGATTAGAAAAATACATGCAAACAGTAAAATAGCATTTTCTGTAAATTCCCATCTAATAAGTTTTCATAAAACAGCACTTATAAACAGTCAGAAGATCCCTAAGAGTATCCCTTTTGAGATTAATGGATATAAAATAGTAAAATATCGGCTGTCTTTGTATCTCTTCCTGCGCTCATTTCTTGCTTTATCTGATCCTACCGCAGACGATATTGTTGCTACTATCATACTAATGATGACATAAGCTATACAACAACCGAACGCCAGAGATATTCCACTATCAAAAGTTTCTTTTTTTGCTTGTCAATCTAAATATTCAGGTAATTTCTCATAAAACTTTTTCACAGCTTCATAAAAATTACCATTATTTACCTCAGGTCTGATGACTTCTTCGATGATTTGACTGGCGAGGAGGTCTGGGATTTTCTCCTCTAATCAATATCAGACCACAATCCTGATCTTTTTCTCCTCAGTTGCAATAGCTAGTAGAAGCCCATCATTTCTCTCTTTGTCTCAGATTTTATTCTCATTAAAGGCTTTGAGAGCAATATCAAAGAGCTCGTTTTCCTCTCTATGTGGAAATAATACTGTTACTATTTGATAGCCAGAGTTTGTTTCGATATTTTTTGCAAGCATTCCGAGTTCAAGTCTCTGTTTTTCGGTGAAGACATTTGAATAGTCATTTACAAAATGCTCAAACTTTGGCAAATTCATTGGATCTATTGAACTTGCTGAGCTGAAGCTAGAAAAAAGCACTAATATTCATAAGATAAAAAGTCAGATTTTTTTCATTTTTGCATATTTGAGAAATAAAATATGTTTTTAATCACCAGCGCCTCAACCTCCACTTCTTCCTCCACCTCAGCTGAAAGAGCTGGAACTTGAACTAGAACTAGAACTTGATCTTGAGTATCCAGAACTAAAATCATCCCAGTCTGACGAGGAGTTTCATCCGCTACTACTTGGAACAGATTTCCTCTCTCAATATCTTTCTTTATTGAAATTTGAGATGATTGTGATTATTATTCAAGTGACAATCAATGTTGGAATAGTTCGCCCATCAAAGACTCCTAGAGAAACAAGAATTATCAAGAACCCCGAAACTTCTAGTCGTCTTCTCCTTCTTTTCCACTTGTTGATATTAGTATTCTTATCAATTGTCTCTCAAACATCTCTTCCCCCTCGAAGCATCATAATGATTAAAACTAGATATAGTACTCAGATTACTCAGACTTTTGTGTATCCAAGGTTTTTAAAATATTCTTTCATATTATGAATGATCTCTCTAAGAAAAGAGGATCTTTCATAATTTGTTACATAGCCTCCGAAGTTTTTATAGAAGTTTTTTATAGCTTGGTGAAAATCTCAACTATTTACTCGTGGTCTAATCTGTTCTTCAATCATTTGACTAGCGAGAAGATCAGGGATATCTCACTCTAATCCGTATCAGACAATAATTCTGATTTTTTTCTCTTCAGTTGCAATAGCTAGTAAGAGTCCATCATTTCTCTTTTTGTCTCAGATTTTATTCTCATTAAAGGCTTTGAGAGCAATATCAAAGAGTTCGTTTCCCTTTCTATGAGGGAAAAGTAGTGTTACGATTTGATGCCCAGAGTTTTGTTCAATAGATTTTGCTAGTTCATTAAGTTCTGAGAATTCATTCTTTGTTAGCACATTTGAATAGTCGTTTACGAAATACTCAAATTTAGGCAATTCCATTGGATTGATTGAATCAGCCGAAGTAATGCCAAAAAGTCCTATCAGAATGTATAAAATAAAAAGTCAGATTTTTTTCATTTTTGTATTGTGAATTAAAGGCTATTTTTTAGAAAAATCTATGATAGGCGTTTTTGTATTTTTTTGTTGAGAAACGTCTTTTTCAGACTCTCTTTTGAGTGGCCTCAGTGTTAGAAATTTTGCAATATTTTTGATCCCAGTGCAAATCAAGATCGCGAAGAAAGTATTTGCGAGTAGGTGCCAGAGGTAATTATTTGAAGTATTCCTAAAAGCGAGGGTAAAAAAGTAAAAAAAGATCAAAACAAGTAAAATATCTACTGCATATGCTGCCCCTCTTCCTCGCCGTGGAAGCTGTGCTATTTCCTTGCTGGAATTCTTTTCTCTGTCTTGTGTTGATCCCCTGATCTCAGTTATGATAAGCATTCGAGCTGATATAAAAAAAGGTATAACAACGGCAAGAAATGATAATCCATTTTTCTCAGTGATGAAGTTAAATCTTGTGTAAAAATCTGGGGTAAATGTATAAAAAAAAGCGAAAAATAGTAAAATACCTATACTTCGTAGTCTGATTTTTCATCTGAGTTCGTATCTTTTTTTATCTAAAATGAGATAGAGGATTATTCATATTGTAACTGCAAAAATTAGTATTCGCCATTCGTAATATTCAGAGACGATTCCTTTCCGTGTATTTCGGCTTCGAGTTGTCCAAGTTTTTTGTTGTTCTTCTGCTAAAAAGTAGAGAAAGGCTCAAATCCCTCCAAAAATGATAATATTTTCTAGAATTGTTGTTCAGATTTTTTTCATTTTTGTATATTTGAGAAATAAATATATTTTTAGTCTCCAGCTCCTCAACCTCAGCTACTTCCTCCTCCTCAGCTGAAGGAATCAGAGCTCGAACTCGAACTCCCTCGTGAGTCTGATCTTGATCGGTCTGATCTTCATCAAAAGCCCCCCGATCACTTCTTCATTTTTCTCGGAAAAATGTTTGCAAGTGTTATGAGAAATCATATTGAGAAGAAGATTCCTCCCCAAAGAAAGGTTGATAAAATTCTTAATAATCGTCCAAGTTCTCCTAGAAGTACTGCCGAGATTAGAACCAAACAAAATCAAATCATATTGATTGCAAATCATCGGGTCCCTATCTTGTTGCAGGTTTTCATGACTTTACTATTTTCGTATTTCCTTTTTAGTTCTTTTCTTTTTTCTTTTGAAATAAATGAGTTTATTATTATGGGGATTCGTCGACCTAGAAAGAAGAAATATATTCATATTATATGTACTCTCTGACCTATATTTTCCAGATCATGGTATTTTTCAGGAGTTAATTGATTTGATCCTTCTGATCTATTAAAGATGCCTCGTTCTTCAGTGCTATTTTCTGTATTTAGATTTTCAGGTTCTTCTAAATACTCAGATAACTTTTCATAAAACTTTTTCACGGCTTCATAGAAATTTCCTTTTTTGACTTCTAGTCTGATAATTTCTTCTATGATTTTGCTTGCTAGAGCATCAGGAATCTTTCACTCTAGTCCATATCAGACCATGATTCTGATTTTCTTTTCCTCAGTTGCAATAGCTAGTAGGAGTCCATCATTTCTCTCTTTGTCTCAGATCTTATTCTCATTAAATGCTTTGAGAGCAATATCAAAGAGCTCGTGCCCCTCTCTATGTGGGAAAAGGACAGTCACGATTTGATAGCCTGAGTTTGTTTCTATATCTTTTGCAAGCATTCCGAGTTCAAGTCTCTGTTTTTCAGTGAAAACATTTGAATAGTCATTTACAAAATGCTCAAACTTTGGTAGATTCATTGGATCTATTGCACTTGCCGAGCTGAAGTTAGAAACGAGTACTAATATTCATAAGATAAAAAGTCAGATTTTTTTCATTTTTGTATATTAATCAAAAGTTAAACTCCAATTCTGAAATAGATTTCTTTATCTACTAGTTCTCTTTTTGTCCCTCGTTTGAGTGAAGAAATCTGTTTGATAATCTGAACTTTCTCAGGTGGATTTTTTGCCTCAAGTACATAAGGAATCTTTGCCTTGAAACTGAAAGGTCTGGTTTGTTGATTGTTAATTGAAATTTTGCAGGCTCCCATGAAGGCTTCTGTTGAAGTAAGATCGGTTTGCGAGAACTCAGGCTCAAATTCTTTTGCGAGGAATTCGGCATCAGGAGCTCCGACTTTATAGACGAACATATTTCCAATGTTTCCGAAAATAGTTTTTGAGAGATCGAGTTCTCCTCAGAGGCCTCCTTGTTTTAGCTGATCTGTATATTGGTGAGCAACCACAAGTCCGAGTCTATATTTTCTGGCTTCGGACATTATTGATTCGAAGGATTGAGAAACATAGTTTTGGAACTCATCTACGTATAAGTAATGAGGAACTCTATCTTTTTCCTCAATTTTTGCTCTTTTGAGAGCTGAGAGTTTTACTTGCATGGCGATGATTTTACCGATAAGCTTTGAGGTTTCCTCTCCTGAGATACCTTTTGCAAGGTTCATGAGGATAATCTTTTTTTGTTGCATAGCATCATACATTTTGAAAGCTGATTTAGATTGACCGATAATATTTCTGACATACACTCCAGTTGTAAATGGTCAGAACTTTGCCTGGATAAATGGGATAATTTCAGCTTTTTCTCTATCTCCCATTTTCTTATAGGTTTTGTTCCACCAGGCTGCGACCACAGGATCTTTCAGGTTTCTAATTTTAGCTTCAGCAAATGCTTCATCAGTAAAAAGTCTCATGATATCTACGATAGTTCCTCCCTCTGGTTGATCCATAAGGAGCAAACAGGCATTTCTAAAGTAATCCTGAATCCTTGGACCAAAAATTTCATGTCCATACATTTGGATAAACATTTCAACAAGATCATTTGTTACAACGTCTTTTTCATCGCTGTCGTCTGGGCTTACTTCGAGCGGATTGAGTCCGATAGGGTAGGCAGTATTTCAAAGATCAAAATAAATCAGATCATCAATTCTCTCTTTGGGAAAATGTCTGAGGAGGAATTCTACAGCTTCTCCATGTGGATCAATGAAGGTAAATCCTCTTCCATTATCCATATCGTCAATGGCTTGTGTTAGCATAATTGTTGATTTACCAGTACCGGTCTGACCTAGAATATAAATATGTCTAAATCTATCTTTGTCGGTAATTCTGATTTCTCTTTTTACTCCTCAGTAATTGTTATATCCAACGACAATTCCTTCGCTTGGCAGGTCGTCTGGGGCAGGGATAACCTTAAATTTTTGCCGGGCGATTCTTGGGTTTTGGTTAAATCTTCCGTGCGGGAAGTGAATGATAGAGGACAGCTCCTTGATATTCAAGACAGTTGAGGGATTAAATTTCAAGACATTGGTCAAGAGGCTCGTGTCTGGATATAAGATTCTCAAACTATAGTGTCTAGCAAAAGTCTGAAGATCTTGAGCCTTGTTAAACTTGAGTGTGTTAAGTCCGATATAGTTGTATTGGTTGAAGAGCCTAGAAATATCATCAATAATTTTCCTTGGTCTTTGTTTGTCTGGAGAGGTGGCAATGGTTCTGATTTTTACACGGAAAAGCTCATCGTCCATTTTCTTATCAAAATCACTCAGCTGTTGCTGTGAAAAGGAGTGTTTTTTTTCTTTTTGCTCTTTTTCTGAAGTTTCTTTTTTACCGCTGTCTCGGAGTTTTTGAATAATTCACCAAAATCAGAGTTTTTTCTTTCCTTCTTTGATATCATCAGCTGTCTTTCTCATTTTCTTAAGCCAGTTTTCGTGGAGCGGCTCAACCAAGATCTGAATTCAGACTTTTTCATCTCTGCTGATATTTGAAAAAGCAGATAGAATACTGTCCATAGGATCAGCTTCAAAGGATTCATAAGTCTTGAGCGGGTGAACGCTGTCTTTTGTTAGTGTAAATTCTCCTCCAGCAAAGTATTTTCCAGCTTCTAATATTTTTGGTTGTCTGATATTTTCTACGATTGCACCGGTATAAAACGACGCAATCATCTTTTCAACCGTCATGAGGTGGTCGCTAGGGACTCAGAGGATAAATTTGATAACCTCCTTTTCAACTAGGATTTCCATGCTGATTGCATTGTTTCCAAACTCCTTATTCTTCCAACCTTCGTCAAAGATCGCATAAAAATTCTTATAAACCTGGTTCATAAGCTCAATGTTTTGTTTCATCGACTGGATATGATCTTTTGCATCAATATCTGAACTTCTTGCAACTGCGTTTTTAGGGATCTGAACTTGAAGAAATCTGATTTTGTTCGCCTGTTCTAGTCTATGTTGCTTTTGGATTTTGAGAAAACATATTCTCCAGAGTGCGATTCATAAGATTCGGACTGTGATTGCAGAGAAAAGACTGATGAGGATATAGAGGAGATTTTCGTTCATTTTGTTTGGAGGTATAAAGTCAGTTTAAGTATAGTCTTTTTGCCGTGAAATGCAAATTTTTGGGGTAGAAATTAGAGATATTTCTGTTAGGGAAAATAAAAAAATCTGAAGTTGTTTTCAGATTTTTCTTTTTTAGAAATTATTGGCTCTTAAAACTATCAATTGTGAAAAGTGAGATCAGAATTTGATTGTAGAGCCATTTTTTTGCTATTGGGAGGTCAGGCTTACTCATTTCTGAGCGGAAAATCTTAATTAGAGCTGTTTGATATTTACTTTTCCCGTATTTTTCGTAGATTGCATCAATCAGTCCAAGGAAGAATTTAAGCTGATTTTGATCTTCTGAACTAGGAATAAATCATTGGTATCCTTCAGTTTTTTCTCCTTGTTTTTGCGTAGGAGTAAGACCTGTTAGTTTGATATATTGATCTCTTGTTAGTACTACGAATGCGTCCATCACTCTGGTTCTCGGGCTTCTATCAAGGGTGTTCCCATCATATACCATTGCAGTACTCGCTCCAGCGTCAAGGGAAAGCGCATTTCGGCAGTTCAGATACTTTTTGAGATAAGCAGGCAGCTTTGGAATTGAAATACCTCCTACAACTCCCATATATACGGTCTTTCAGTCTTGTGTTGAACAGATGAAATTCCTTTTTGATGAACTTTTCATTTTATTATCAATATACTGGTTATAGGTAGGGACTACATCTTCTCATTCAAGGAGAAGCACTGGGAAGTTTCCAATACCAAAATAAATCTCATCTAATTTATCTTTGTTGATATCGCTCCAGAGTCAAATATCGTGTTCACCAGAGTTCTTTTGGACGAAGAAGGGGTTCCCTTCCTTATCAAATGAGAAGATCGCTCTGATACTCGTATCTCCTCGGAAAGTGCTTCGAGTTTTCCCATCTCAGAGGAAGACTCTTTCAGAGATGGTATGTGTGGTTCTTTTTCCATTGATTTTACAGTTTGAGTAGTCATCTGGACAGAAAAAAGCTCCGTTGATAGCAGTATCTCAGCCAACTTTTTGTGCTAGTTCCTCAGTTGTGGCTCCTCCTAGTCCTGCTGGAGATGCGACTACAAAATGCTCTCCATCAAGTCAAACTTTGATAACTCTGATTGCATGTCCTCATCTTTCCTCAATCATGAGTTCCTTGTAAGCAAACGAGCTATTGGTTAGTCAAAAGAGGCAAAAAAGGGAGAAAAATCAGAATTTTATTGCTGTTGAAATCTGCATTGTTATACTTCAAAAACAAGATAAAACTTATCAGACACTACCTTCCATCTCTAGTTCTATGAGACGATTAAGCTCTCATGCATATTCTAGAGGCAGCTGTTTTACAACTCCAGAGATGAACCCATTTACCAAGAGAGACATTGCTTTCTCCTCTTCTAGCCCTCTACTCATCAGGTAAAAAATCTGATGTTCATCAACTTTCCCAGCTGAAGCCTCATGAGAAACGATAGCATCAGCGTTTTCTGACTCAATGACTGGAATTGTTTTGCTCACTGATTTATCATCAAGGAGTAGCGCATCACAGTTCACACCAGAGATTGCTCATTCAGCATTCTTTGCTATTTTTACTAGTCACCTATAGGTAGAGATACCACCTTGTGTAGAGATTGATTTTGAGATAATATTTGATGAAGTATATTTTCCGAGGTGGATAACTTTTGCACCTACATCTTGGTTCTGATTTTTTGAGGCGAGAACTACTGAAAGATTATCTGCTTTTGAATAATCTCACTTGAGAACTGAACAAGGGTAGAGCATCGTTGCTCCAGATCAGAGGTTTCAACTCACCCATTCCATGAGTCCATGTTCTTCAACAATCGCTCTTTTGGTATTAAGATTGTAGGTATTTAATGACCAGTTTTCTACTGATGAATATCTCATTTTTGCGTTTTTACCTACCAAAATCTCAACACATCCTGCATGTAAGGAGATTGAATTATACTTTGGAGCAGAACATCACTCAATATATTGAGCTTCAGCCTCATCTTCAATCACAATCAGGGTATGCTCAAACTGACCTCCAGCTACCGTATTCATACGGAAATAAGCCTGAAGTGGTTGCGTGAGCTTTACTCCTTTAGGGACATAGATGAAAGTTCCTCAGCTCCAAACCGCCCCATGCAATGCTGCAAATTTATGGTCGGCAGGAGTAATAACTTTCATAAAGTATTTTTGTACGATATCTGAATATTTAACTACAGCTTCTTTCATGTCTTCAAAGATAATTCCCATATTTGCTCGAGTGTCTTTGATCTTGTGATATACGGCTGTTGAGTCAAACTGTCCTCCAGCTCAAGCCAAATATTTCTGTTCAGCTTCTGGAATCCCTAGTTTTTGAAAGGTAGACTTGATCTCTTCTGGTACGTTCTCCCAGTCGTTGGCATAGGTATCGGTTCAGGTTTTAGGTTTTGCATAATACACGAGATTATCAAAGTCCAAATCTGAGATGTTAGGTCCAAAGTTTGGCATCGCCATTTGCTTAAAAATTTCTAGCGATTGTAGTCTATGATTGAGCATTCGCTCTGGTTCTCCAAGGTCTGCAGACATCTTTCTAATAGTTTCTTCAGTTAGTCCTTTGAGATAAATATCATATTCGATTTGATTTCCTTGTTCAAGATTCATATTTTTGAGTCTTTCTGAAATATAAAAACTGTCACAACTCCGATTGTACGGAAACCGATATTTTTCTCAATAGGATTTCTGGGAAAATAGAGAAGAAAGATAAAAGAGAAAAAAATCTGATTTTTTCTTTTCGATACTATAGGTTTTACCTTGCTAGATTTAAGACGCTGATTTTTCTCTTGTGTTTCATTTTTATTTCCCTACACTTGTAGGGATAATTTTTAGATTTTTATTTGAAAATGATCGGAATAGTATTGTGAATTCTGTTTTTTATGTTGCTTGTAGTGTTGCATGAATTTGGGCATTTCCTCGCAGCAAAAAAATCTGGAGTAAAGGTAAAAGAATTCTGAATTGGGATTCCTCCAAAGATTTGTACCTTTTGGAAAGATAAGTCTGGAACTGAATATACATTGAACTGGATTCCTCTTGGAGGATTCGTATCGCTGAAGTGAGATGATACTGAGCAAACTATAGAGAGTAAGGATAAGGATAGTTTTCAAAAGGCTAAACTCTGGAAAAAGGTGATCATTATTTTGGCTGGAGTTGTGATGAACCTTTTGATCGCGTTTGTGATCTTTACTGGAATATTTATGGCTGGTATTAAGCCGATTTCTATTCTCCCTGAAACAGTTCATGGTGTGCATCCAGAGAGTTATTTGACACCGAGTATCTCGTTTTTGGAGAAGGAGGGGCTTTTGTCTGGTGAGGCTAAGGATGGTCCAGTAGTTGTTCAAGAAGTAGTATCTGGAAGTGTTGCTGAGCTGGCAGGAATTAGTTCAGGAAGTGTGATTACCCATATTAATGGTCGTGAAGTTTCAACCTATACTTTGGTTTCAACTCTTCAGAAATATGCTGGGACAAAGTGAAATCAGATCACCTTTGAAAATGAAGTAGGAGAAAGTCAGATTTCAACCTTTGATTGTGCTGAGAGCTGTACTTTGGGAATTGCGTTCCAAAATTATTGAGATATTGAGGTCCTTCCTATAAAGTATCCGATTTGAAAGGCTATGCTTGCAGCACTTAAGGAAATTAAGTGAGAGTGGAATATGACGATGTCAGCTCTCGGATCAATAGGAAGTAAGCTCTTTTCTTTCAATGCAAATTCAAGCAAGGAAGCACTCAACCAATTAACAGGACCTGTTGGAGCGATTAAATTTGGAGAGAGGATCTTTTCTCAGTTCTGAATATTGATTTTCCTTTGATTTGGTGCGATGCTTTCACTAGCGTTGGCGTTCTTCAATGTCTTGCCAATTCCAGCACTTGATGGAGGAAGATTGCTCGCAATTTTGATTCAAGCGATCTTTAGAATCAAACAGGAGAATTTCTCAAAAGTTGAGGGGCGAATAAATGTAGTCTTCTTCTGGCTTTTGATGCTGATGGGGATCGTGATTATCTTCAAAGATTTGATAGTATGGCGAGGGGTATCTCTGCCGTTCTTCAAATAATTTTAGCTTATGTAGTGTTGTATGAATATAACAAAAAGAATCTGATTTTTGATCTTATGATCTTTTGTTTTATCTCTAGGATTTACTTCTGCTTATTCTGCTCAGACCGAGCAATTTATTGCTTGATTTGAGAAGGAACTTGCAAAAAAGAAGACGCCTGCAGACAAAAAAGCTTATTTGGAACAGATTGAGTCATTGATGAATGATTCAATAATGAAAGAAAAATCTGAATTAAAAACTTTGAATGCTGAAATTCTTGATTGGATTGCAAAAAAACTTGGTAAAAAGACGGCTCAAACTCAGCAGAATTTCCGTGCCTCAACGACTCCAGAGAGTATCAAAATTGAGTGAGTTGATGCTCAGCAACTTAGAGATGCTTGGCTCTGATGGCATAATTCGCTTAGAGCTGAAAACGGATTGGAGCCGCTGGCATATCATAGCGAGCTTGAGAGGAGCGCTACTGAGTGGTCAAAAAAACAGGCTGAAACTTGATATGTAGGACACAAGAGAAAAAAAACTGATTGATATTACAATTATTCTTCTGTTCAGCAGCGATTCGCTGATTTGGGAATTAAGTTTGCGAATCTTTGAGGTGGAAAATCTTCTTTTACTGAATCTATGGGATATAGAGGATATTCTTGTTCAGGAGGGGATTGTACAAGCGTAATGATTGATTCAACTAAGAAGAGTTTTGATGCCTTTGTTAAGGAATGACCTGGAGGAGTACATTATAAAGCAATTGTGATGCCACATTTTAAGTATGTCGGAGTCGGGTTTGCAGTGAATAGCAAAACGAAAACTGTGTATACTACGATTCATTATGGTACTGATATTTTAGAGTAGAGTTTGGTGTCTAAGATATAAAAGATATAAAAAAGGAGCTAAAAAGCTCCTTTTTATAAAATATTCAAAAATTGTATTAAATCAGACTTCTTCATTTTGTCGTTTTCTCAATTTTTCCAAGCTTGAGTAAAAGTGGCTCAATGTCTTCTTCAAGGTTTTTTTCACTCACTCAAAGCTGGACAGCAAGTGTTTTTACTCCTACTGGACGATCAAAATCTGCAAGAATATCAAGATATTTTTTATGGATTGGCATCATTCCTCAGTCATCAATTTGGCTATGTTTAAGAAATTCTTCTCGATCTTTACTAGTTAAAATTGGAAGTTGTCTACTAATGAGATAATCTCTGATTTTTATGACGAGGTTGTGAATTTCTCTCGGTACTGATGCTACCTTTTGTACAAATTTTTCTAATAAATGTGGTTCATAATTGACCTGGTAATGCTGTAGATAGCGGTCGAGGATTGTCTTTTTTTCCTCTAAATCATAGTCCATAAAATGGAAATGATAGATAAATCTGTTTTTCATTGGTTGAGAAAGTGATTCAGGTTTTGTTGTTGCTCAGACAAGTGTGAATGGATTGATAGGAAGCCTGATACTTCATCATTCTGGCATGAGCATATCAATAACAAAGTCTTCCATTGCGATGTAGAGAACTTCTTCTAGTGTCGGTTTGATACGGTGAATTTCATCGATGAAGAGGATATCTCAGCTTTCTAAGCTATTTAAGAGGCTTACAAGCTCGCTTGGTTTTGTGAGGGCATAACCGGTTACTACTTTGATATTAGTATTCATCTGTTGTGAGATGATTGTTGCGAGTGTGGTTTTTCCGAATCCGCTAGAACCAGAAAATAGAATATGACCAAGGGGTGCCTCTCTGAGTTTTGCACTTTCAATTGCAGTTTGAAGTACTGATTTAATCGGAGCTTGTCAGATAAACTCTGTAAAGCTCTGAGGTCTATGAGAAATAGTTCAGCTAGTGGTGGTTTCAAGCGAGATCTTCTTGATTTCCATAGTTTTTTTGACAAATAAAAATATCGGCATAAATATGCTGAATTTAAAGAAAAAAGCAAGAGAAAAATCAGACTTTTAATCTGATTTTTAGAAATGATAGAATATCCTAGTCAAAACTTTTTCTGAGGAAGGAAAAATAACTATCGTATTCGTCATGATTTTTGCAAAACTTTTCAACAGTGAATTCTCCGTTCTGTTTTATGAGGAAAATTCTAGCACTTCATCAGATTTTGATCGTGAAAATGCTTTGAGATTTTTTTTCTGGAGATTGGAAATCAATAGCGGCTCATAAAAGTAGGTCTTTGTGAAGTTTCTGTTTTGAAAACTCTAGCACTTCTTTTCTAAATTTTTCTTTATTAGTAAAAGTATATCCACACTTTTCTAACTGCTCTAGGATATGATCTGTGATTTCTTCTGGAGTTTCAAGGTTTGGAAATCAGGTTTCTAGTTCTTTTTGTGGGTGAGTGGGGTCTTCTTTGGTTTCTGTAGTGCTTGTAATCTCTGATTTTGTGGTTACTTTTTCGTTATTAGATGTATTTTCTTCTCTGATGATTTCAATTCCAAGTTGATCGATTAGATCAAGAAATTTCCCCTCATCTTGAGGTTTGATGATTGTATTTTCTTCTGAGAGATAGTCGCTTGTCTTTAGTGGTTTTTTATTTTTTTTGAGTCTAAAGAGGCGATTTGTAAGTTGTTTTTTTTCTTGCGGAGTTAAGTTAAATCCACTAATTCCTGACTGGATCTCATCTTGAAGAGCTTTATCTTCTTGGTTTTTTTCGATTGATTCATCAATGATTGTTGATAAGTTGAATCCTGTAGGAAGTTCGGTATTTTCAGTTTTAGAAATTTTAGTTTTCTGAGTTAAAGAATTAACTTTTCTTACATATTTCTCATGTAATTCTTTTTTTATCATTTGAAAGAAGAACTCAGGGAAAACTCTTAGCATTTCGGATTTAGATCTTTTTAGGGCTTCTAGGGAGTAAGCAAGTGAGACCCTTTCGATGTTTGGTGTTGATTCAAATAATTCACGAATCTGGCTTTTTCACTCAAATACGAATTGCTTTATAAAGGCTTCTTTTACTGTTTTCAGAAAATTTTTTCCTTTGATACGATGAAGAAATGAATTGTTAATCATATTTCAATAGTTTATCATCAACTTTTGTATCATCTCGCTTCGAAATTCCTGAGATAAAGATTTTTCTTCATCAAAATTTTGAAGCAGTTGAATCTGAATATTTTCATACATTTTTTCTGAAAAATCTACAATACTTTTTGATTGTGGAATCATTTTAGTATATCTATTCACTAGAATTCTTATTTCTTCATCAGTTGTAAGTTTTGAGATGAAGATATTAAAAATTCATTCCTCTGCTAGTTTTTTTGAGGCTTCTTGTTTAGTATTTGTGAGGATGATTTCTGCTGCATTTCTCAGTGCTTTTTCTTCTTCTGGATCTACTTCTCCTTCAGCTGGAGATCAAAAAGCATTTCTTATCCTATCTACAACTTCAGCAACTAGGTTTTCTTGTGCCTTTTGTACTCAATTGAGAGTCATTAGATTGTTGTAGATTGGATTTTGTTCACTTCAGTTTTGAAAACCTTTCAGCTCCATTTCACATCTAAAAATTAAAAAAGAGGAATCTTCTCCTCTCTATTATAATTTTTTTGTTTATATTTGTCAATTTTTACTCTATTTTCACAAAAGCTTCTTTTCTAAAAGATCAAAATCTGAATCAGTCATTGTAGATTTTACTTTTTCTTCAAAGAGTTTCATGATTGGAGAGTCAGATTTTTTTTCTTTTTTTGATATTATCCAGAGTGCTAGTGTCATTTCTTCATTTGTCCCCACGCACTCAAACGGTTTTATCCCTTCAATTCAAAGTAATTCTTTGAAAAGCGGGATCAGTTCAACTTTTTCAAAAAGATCTGCTCAAAAAATGCTGTTCACTTCTGACTTTTCAATAAAAGCTCTCAGCATAGTATAGACAAAGGCGCATTTCGGACACTCTCAGCATCGGAGCTGATCTCAAGTGAGTTTTGTGCAGGTGGTGATATGAAAGTTCCTATTACAACTAGAAAAGGCATGAAAATATTGAGGGTATTTGCTGAATTCTTGTACTACCTTGATTTCATATCGGTTGCGGATTAGGCTTTTACATTCAAAATTTTTCAAAAGATAGGTTTGAGCGTAGCTTCTAAAACTCTCCTCAAATTCTGAAGATTTACTTCGTTGGTGGTTAATATTGAGTCCGTGGTATTCGGTATTTCAAAAATCTGCACTTTTTTCTAGCGAGGTAATGACTGATTTGTAGCCATAGAGATAAGAAACGACAGCAGTCACAAAGCAGATAATCCCAGTGATTGGCAGATGACCATTGTAATAGCCTTCAGCAAGGAGTTTTTGAATTTTTGGGAGATCCAGTGTCCTCTGGATGATCAGCCTATTGGCTCAGGTAGGTTCTTGAGCGATTTGATGGAGGGGATACTCTTTACCAAAAGAAAAGAGGTCAAAACTCAGATTTTTTTGTTTTGTGAGTTCAACTGAGACGAGCGAGTCTTTTCCTCATCCAAAGAGAATAAGTACTTTTTCTGCTGAATACTCAAGTGCTGAAGCTATATACTCCTCTTTATTTTCTGTACACAAGAACTGGGCTAGTCCGGTTGGATTGATCTGATTTCTATAAAAAAATTCTCCGAGTCCTTTGATATAAAAATCGTGCCAAAAATCTTTCATTGCATCACTCAGAGGGAGCGTCTCAACTACGATTTCAGTTGTGGGATAGAGCTTATAATAACTGACTCCTAGTGCAATATGTAAATGGCTTAAAAGGTGATGAATCGCAGCTGAATCTTGGTTTATGAGGGGAAAATCAGGAGTATTTTTAAGTGGAGAAAAATTTATGGTTTCAGAAAAGTACTCCTGATCATCAAAAGCATAATGAAACTTGGCCTCTAATGAGTTTTTATCCCACTCAAAATGGCTGATAATAAAACGTGAAAATGGTTTCATTCGTTATGTTAAAGATTAATATTCGATTTTATCAGATTTTTTTGTCCATTCTTCAAAGACTTTAATTGCATTTTCTCTACCGAGCTGGTGAATAGGGAGCGTTCTTTCCTCAAGTTTCTTTTTTAGTTCTTCGTAGAGAAAATCATCATCGAAACCAATGTCTGCTGCATCTTTTCTAGTATTTGCGTAGTAGATTGCCTTTGGTCTTGCTCGGTAAATTGCTCCAAGACACATTGGACAAGGTTCACAACTTGTATAAATCTCACAACCATCAAGTTGGAAAGTACCGAGATTTTTGCAGGCATCCCTGATTGCAACAACTTCAGCATGTGCAGTTGGATCGTTTTCTGAGGTTACATGATTGGCTCAGGTTCCTACGATTTTTCCATCTTTTACAATAATTGCTCAGAAAGGACCTCACTTTCCAGCTCTCATATTTTCTAAAGAAAGTTCAACTGCTTTTTCCATAAAGTAAGTTTGGTTCATGGCTTATTGTAGTAGTAAATAAAAGGTTGAAATCAGATTTCTTTCTCTTGTTTAACTATCATAATCTGCTCAGAAAAATCAAGGAAAATTTTTGATTTAATGTTCATAGGGATATTGTCATCTCTTGATAATTGGGATTTTCTCCCCACTGGTTGACTTCACAAGCAATAATGAGACTGAGAGGATTTATACTCAACCCCCTCTGTCCTTCGAACATCTCCCCCTATCAGGGGAGGAATCATATCGTTTGAGTGATAGCCTGTCATCGCGAGGCGAAGCCGTGGCGATCCAGATAGAAGTTAAGAAAGGAATTCATATTGTCCTAGATTGCGAAGCAACCGCTTTGCGGACATTGCTTCGCTATCGCTCGCAATGACAAGTTGAATATTAAAGCCCCTCAGTCTCGCTACGCTCGCCAGCTCCCCTAGCAGGGAGCGAAAACTTTTGTCTTCGTTCGCAATGATGAGTTTAAAGCTATGCGCAATTATGAACAAAGAAAATAGCGACTTATTTTTTGATTGACTTTAGCCATTCCTGAGCAGCTGTTTCAAATTTATTTTCACAGGGAATATACAATTCAAGCGGTTTTTGGAGATATTGTTGCTCAGTGTAGTGATTTTTGAAATTGTGGGGATATTTATACTGATCAGCTCAGAGTTTTGTTAGATGGAAGGGCACTTCTTGAATATCTTGCTTGCTAACAAGGTCAAGTGCGGTATTTATTGCATTGTAAACGGAATTGCTCTTGGGAGAGAGGGCAAGATAAATAGCAACTTCGGCGAGTGGTATACGGATCTCTGGCATTCAAAGCTCTTTTGCAGCCTGAAGGGCGGCAGTTGAGATAGGGAGCGCTTGAGGATTGGCAAGTCAAATGTCCTCGGCAGCGAGAATAGTCAGCCTTCTAGCAATATATTCTGGATCTTCTCATCCTGCAAGCATTTTTGCAAGCCAATATACCGCTGCGTCTGGATCGCTACCTCTGATACTTTTGATCATAGCAGAAATGGTGTTGTACTTATCTTCGGTTTTGTGGTAGGACTTATTGGTTGGGATCAGGTTTTTTATCTCTTCTAGGCTAAGCTTTTGATCAACTTTGCTGATAAGCTCTAGGAGATTGATCGCAGATCTTGCATCTCACTCCGTACTTTCTGAGAGAAAGGTTAAAATTTCATCTGAAAATCAGAAATTTTCTTTTTGATCTATCGCTTTTAGAATATTGAACAGCTCGGTTTCATTTAGTTTTTTGAATTCAAAGCATAAACATCTTGAGAGAAGTGCGTTGTTGAGGTTATAATAGGGATTTTCAGTGGTGGCTCAAATAAGTATAAAATGCCCAAGCTCTAAATCTTCCAAAAGTGCGTCTTGCTGCAGCTTATTGAACCTATGGATTTCATCCAAAAAGACTAAAGTCTGAATGCCTTCAACGTCTCGCCTTTTTTGCGCGGTTTGAGAGATATTTTTGATATCAGTTGTAGAAGCCTTAGTCGCATTCAGATAGACATATTCATACTTGAGAAGCTTAGAAATGAGCTCAGCGAGAGTTGTTTTCCCAGTTCATGGATTCCCTCGAAAAATTGCATTGATGAAACTTCCTTTTTGTATAAAGGGTTTGAGGACTCATTTTTCTCAGATCAAATGCGCTTGCCCAAAAAACTCGCTTAATTGCTTGGGGCGGTATTTGAGAGCGAGAGGAAGCGGTTTTTGAGATGGATTTGAGAAAAGATTCATTAAATTATGAGGAAAGAGAATAAAAGTCAGATTTTTTTAATGTTGTATATTTAAGAGTTAAAATCAAGAATTTTTTGACAATAAATGATCGTTGGGATGTTGTGTAGTGATTAGAATTTATTGTTGCTTCAAATATCTCTATCTTCTCTTTAGAATTTTTTTATTGGTAAAAAATATATTGACATTTTATTTTAAAAGAGTATATTATTCCTTGTAAATAAAAAGCAATCATTATTAAAAAAGTAAAAACATGGAAACAAAATTAACAAAATCTTGCATTTTAGAGCAAGTACTATTCAGAGCAAGGAACTATAAAAAACTGATCAAGAGATCAAAGAAGGTTGATATTTTTATGTTGGTTATCTGTGTCTTGCTGATCCTAAACTTTATATTGCCCTTAGTCTCTTTGGTGAAGATTCGGGAGGAAATGATTCTCCAAGAGTACTTTAATGAGCCGAAAATCGTACAAATTATGTATCTTATTGTAGCTATTTGTGTTTTTATCTCATTCTATCTAACTAAGAGGACAATTAAGCAGGCAAAACAAATTCCTTTAGGATCTATCAAAACTATGATTAAAACGAAGGAGGTCCCTATGAATACTGATCTGGACTATTCGTTGTTTAAAGTGGCGAAATTTATATGTTGGGATACCGATCTCTCTAAATTTAGGGAAGTTCTTGTTTCTGAGGTGTCTTCGTTAGATCCTGAAGATGAAGCTTCCTATCTTCTAGAGATAGCTGAGTTAGAGGATTTCTTCTCAAAGCTCTAAGAAAGTAAAAAGTTATTGAGGACTATCAGTATACTGATGGTCCTCTATTTTTTTATTGAAAAAACTCCTCAATTCGCTATACTCAAACCAATTTCAGAATGCTTGATTTTAGAGAAAAAACCAAGAAATCTGATTCTGGTTTTTTATTTTTTATACCAAAAAGCAAATGGCAATTAGAAATATCGCAATTATCGCCCATGTAGATCATGGAAAGACTTCACTTGTAGACCAGCTCTTGAGGCAGTCTGGAACCCTCAAAAAAATGGAAGAGCAAGACCTTGTTATGGACAATAACGATCAGGAAAGGGAGAGAGGAATCACCATTTATGCCAAAAATACCGCGATTGAATACCAAGGTGAGAGGATCAATATCGTAGATACCCCAGGGCATGCCGACTTTGGAAGTGAGGTAGAGAGAGTATTGAGAATGGTGGATTCAGTGATTCTCGTGGTAGATGCGTATGAAGGTCCGATGCCACAGACCAAATTTGTGCTTAAAAAGAGTCTAGAACTCTGACTCAAACCGATGGTCGTGCTTAATAAAATTGATAAACCAGCCGCAAGATCTGACCGAGTCATTGATCAGCTTTTTGATCTGTTTATTTTGCTTGGAGCGAGCGATGAGCAGGCGGATTTCCCGATTATTTATGCGAGCGCAAAAAATGGGTATGCGATGAAAGATCTGACTGATGAAGCGAAGGATTTGACTCCGCTTTTTGATGCGATCTTGGAAAATGTAGCTCCAGCAGCTGAAAAATCTGATCTTCCTTTCTGTATGCAGGTTGCAAACCTCGGATATGATGATTATTTGGGAAGGCTTGGAGTTGGGCGTGTGTATCAGGGGACTTTGAGTGCTGGAAGTCAAGTAACGATCATCGGAAATGATGGAGAGAAAAGAACAGGAAAGATTGCGCATATTTTTAGAACACTTGGACTCCAGAGGATTGAGATTCCTCAGGCAGAATGCTGAGATATCGTGACCATCAGTGGAATCCCAAATATTTTCGTGGGAGAGACGATCGGAGTGGGGGAATTTGAGGCATTACCGACAATTGCGATTGATGAGCCGACCTTGAGTATGGAGTTTTTAGTCAATGATAGCCCGTTTGCTGGGAAAGATGGGAAATATATGACGACCAGAAACATGGCAGAAAGACTAGAAAAAGAAGCTGAAACCAATGTCGGTTTGAAAGTTGAAATGGTGGAAGGAAAATTCATCGTCTCAGGAAGAGGAGAGTTACACCTTGGAGTATTGATTGAAGCGATCAGGAGAGAAGGTTGGGAACTGCAAGTGTGAGCACCTCAGGTGATTTACAAAGAAGAAAATGGACAAAAACTTGAGCCGATGGAAAATCTTGTCGTTAGCGTAGAAGACGGACTCTCTGGAACGGTGATTGATATGCTCGCACCTCGTAAAGGACTCATGCAAAATATGAGTTCAGAAAATGGACTTACTACGATGGAATTTATCATTCCAACCAGAGGTCTTCTCTGATTCCGTGGAGAATTTATCCTCGCGACGAAGGGGGAATGAATTATGTATTCAGCTTTTTCTCACTATGAACCTTTTAAATGAGAAATCGTAAAAAGACAAGTCTGATCTATGATTTCGTCTGCCACCGGACAGGCAATGATGTATGGAATCTTTAAACTCCAGGAGAGAGGACCAATCTTCGTAGACCCAGCTCAGCCAATCTATGAGGGAATGATCGTGGGAGAGCATTTGAAGTGAGGAGATATGACCGTAAACCTCACCATCAACAAACAAATGAATAATGTCCGCAACTCTGGAAATGATGAAGCGATGAGAATTGATCCAATCGTACATTTGTCTCTTGAGCAGGCGATGGGATATATCGGACTAGATGAACTGGTTGAGATCACGCCAAAGGCGATTAGAATTAGAAAAAAGTATTTGACGGAGTCTGCAAGGACGATTGCAAGGAAGCAGGGGTTGATTTAATATTGATTTTTGATATAATCACTTTGTTATTAGGGATCTATGATTTAAATAGTTAATAGTTATATAATCATGAAAATATTGTCATATATCATATCATTATTTCCATTATATCTTTTGTTTTGTTTTCAATATTTCTTAACATCTTCTCTTCGTACATTGATTTTATCGATATGTTTTTTTGTATATTTAATTATATTTGGTGTTACTTGGCATATAATTCATAAAAGATTACAAATGACACAGCATCCTATTAAAATATTAAAGGTTAAAACTAATAATCAAGTATATTTAAATTATTTTATGACTTATATCATTCCGTTTGTTTTTGTTTCATTTGAGAGTCATACTTGAGAAATAAATTGACGTTCCCTAATTATTTTATTTTTCATTCTTGGTGTGATTTGATCTCTTTATTGTAAAACGAATTTGTTTTCATCTAATCCAATAATACCATTATTATGATGGAGGTTTTATGATGCAGAAATCCAAATAGGAAATAATAAGGAGGAATGTGTGCTTTTAACAAGAAAAGATAGAAAATCTTTTAATGAACTATCTGATACTAAAGGAATTTATTTAGTAGATGATGAAGTTTTTTTAATTCTTAAATAACAATATCATGTTAGAACAAGTAAAATGATTTTTAGAAGATGCTTCCGAGAAGCAAGCATATAATGCAATGCTTTATTTTAGGTTGAAAAATGAATCTGGAAATTGAGCTATTTCATATCAAGATAAACTTGTTAATATAACAAATGAAGCTCAATGACAGCTAAAAGAACAAATTTTGCAAGCGATTAGTGGGAAATTATTAACCTTTTGAGAGGATATTGAATTGTTAAATGTAAATGATTATGATTATACAAGAAATAATGTATTATATTTTTTTGAGAATACTTATACTCAAGAAGTCAGCTTTTTGGCACAAGATTTAATTCATAATAACGATAATTTTAATCGAGAAGAGGCGGCTAAAATAGATGGAATTATTATTAGACTATGAACTACGAATTGTTTTATAAATTTTTATATTCCTTATTTCCCAATATTTGCTCTTCAACCTGATACCTGGTTTATACTCAGAAAAATGGATGATCAATTCCAAACAACAGATGCAATACGTTTTAATTATAAGCCTGTATTTCTATATTTTAACAATAAAATTCTTATTCTGGATTTTAAGAAATTAGAAAAAGATTTTGGCTATGAAACAACTATGAATCAAAGAGCTTGTGAAAAAATATCAATGTTTACAAGGAAGCTCCTATTATCTGATGATAATACACTAGAAACAATTATTCAAACTAATCAAAAATTAAGGAATAAATTATTGAAAATAAAAGAAGATTCTCCTGTTTTTGATTTGGATAGAGAAACAATTATTAAGTTTGTAAGAGACAGAAATAATAAGATAAAAATTCGTATCCAAGATGATGGGAAATTTGTAGTTAATAATCCTAGTCAAGCTGGTGTTTTTCTTAAATTGATGGATGATGATTATGTGAAATCACTCTTGACAGGGAATCAGTATGATGCAGAAAAGAAGAATAAAATGGAATAGTCTTTTTTCAACCTCCCCTTATAGTTCTCTCCAATTGAAAAAACACTAAAATTCCAAAAAAAAACAGAGAATCGCAGACACAACTATCAAAATGTTGAAAAATAAAAAAAAACTGATTTTTGGGAGATTGAAGGAAGAGAGTAGAAAATTTATACAATTATTTTCTCATTAAAAAATCAATATCTACATGATAAATAGTATTGTCATTGGGATCTATGTAAATGTCGACTAAATCTCAAATGGATACTGTTTTTCAGTTAACAATCATTTTCCCTGGGGTATATCATTTTTCAATAATAATTCTAATATCTTTTAAAACACGATATGTTACATTTTTTATAAACCATTTTTTTAAAAATCGAGAACGTTTCATCTGATCTTCTACAGATGATAATTCTTCATCTATTTTATCTAAAATATTTTGTTTATATTTTTCATCATAATCAAATCAATATTTGTTATATATTGCTTTATATTGTTCCTTTGAGAGTCATTCTTTTTTTGCGTTTTCAAATCAGTCACTACAATATATCATATCTCAGTCTTTTATTTCTAGGTAATATCATGAAAATCATGTACTATCACTATCCCCTTGTGATGTATAATGTCAAATATCAGTAACGGGTAATCTTTTTAAGATTCAATTTCAGTTATTTTTTAAATCTCTGCCTTTTTTAATTTTTGATTCTCATCTAAAAATAAGTAGTAGTATTACAAAGAATATTCAAAGAAATAAACATGGAACTAAAGAATTAATATCTCCCGAAGTATAATATTGATATAGGAAGGCTAATATTCCTCAGCTGCATCCAATCATAAGAAAGATTAAACATCCATATACAGATCCACGAGATACACTAGTTCATTTTGAATTTTTTCTGATAGTAAACATATTCAAGTGTTATGAATAAATGTATATATTATATTTAATAATGTAAAACTTGCAAAATAAAGAGCTCTTTTAATAAAGATATTCAGCTTTTTTTCTTTATTATAAATAATAAGGAGGTAAGATGTTCGACTTTAAAAAAAGCATACATTCTCAGAACTTCTTCTTACAATTCGCCTTAGCGTCCCTATACTCTAATTTAAAAAGTAAAAAAAACTGATCTTGGAATAAAGTCAGTTTTTTTATTATGTTATTGATCCTTTTTCTTCTCTTTTATACATTGTCTAAAACAGTTTCGTATACTTTTAATTGTGTCTCGATTATTTATCGCTTTTTTCCCAAGAAGTAGAAGAAGAGTTATCGCAGTTATAATAACATATTCAACAGTAACCAAAAGAATGAAAATGAAAAAATATAGGAAAGAACTTATGGTGATACTAATTTCAGTGTAATTATCTGGATTCAGCTTTTGGCCAATTTCAAGTCCTCAGGAAATAATTTTTGATATTATAGCTTCTATACAAGGAATATATGGGAAGAGGAAAAGGATCATCCCATTTATTAAAAATCCCCGAATAATATAATGGATGATTCTGTCAAATAATGGATTTTTAGATGTATCTATGCGGTCCCTAAATCGATAGCTTTTCCCTAAAATGATTTCAACAGTAATATATCCAATTGACAAAATTATAAGGAAAAAAGAAATTGCGTATCAAAAAGAAAGATTTATTTGTGGCATTTTTGTTTTTTGAATGTTATAAAAATAACTAAAGTTATTAATCTGGATTTTATTCTTTTTATAGGTTTAGTCAAGACTACTTTTGTTTATTCCTTTTGTTAGAAATCACTTTCTTCTTGCAAAAACAATCAGAATAACTATAGTCAATTTTGAAGAGAACTTTTTATCTTACTAATAAAAATACGAGCATGAAACTCGATGGAAAAAGTATCCAGGCTGCGATGATGCAGCTCGTAGAAGAATATAAACTTGATCCGTATCAAGTCCTAGAAGTGATTAGAAACTGAATTAAGTCAGGATTCAAAAAGGATTTCCCTGAATATAGAAAGGCTGAGGTGCTGGTAAATATTGAAAATGATGGTACGATCAGTATCTATAAGGCACTTGAAGTAGTAGAAGAGATTGAAAATGAAGATACTCAGATTTTGCTTGCTGAGGCAAAGGAAGAGAGAAAAGATATCTCAGTTTGAGAACAGCTTTTGATCAATATTACACCTGCAAAGCTTGAACTTTCAAGAATTGCGGCTCAGGCTGCGGCTCAGACAATCAAGCAAGGGATCAAAAATATTGAAAGAGAGAGATTCTACGAGAAGTTTCAGGATAAAGAAGAAGAACTTTTGAAGGCAAAGGTATTGAGAGTGCATTCAGATAGTATTATTCTTGATATTGATGGAACAACTGTTGTTTTGCCACCTGAGAGTCAGATTCCAAATAGAGTGTATGAAATTGGAGAGGAAGTCTTTGTCTATCTCAAGAAGATTAGTAGAGATACTGGAGGTATTGTCCTCGATATCACACAATCAAGTCCTGATTATGTAGAGGCAATCCTCAAAAAGATCGTTCCTGAATTTGAATCTGGAGCTGTGCAGATTGATAATATCGCGAGAATTGCTGGGAAAAAGACTAAAATTCTGGTTTCAAGTACACAGGATTGAGTAGATGCGGTTGGAGTGATGGTTGGACATAAGGGAGATCGTATCAATACTGTCCTTTCACTTCTTGATGGAGAAAAAGTCGATTTTGTTCAAAATACTGAAGATCCAACTCAACTCATCATCGGACTTCTAAAACCAGCTCAGGTTGAGGAAAAAAATGTTGAGTTTAAGCCTAATGGAAAGGTTGTTGTAAAGATTGATGAATCTCAAAAACCACTTGCTATCGGAAAAGGAGCTAGCAATATCAAACTTGCTTCTCAGCTCAGTGGATATCAGATTGAGGTTATCTAATAGAAAATTTCTTGGTCTCCGCCTTTTCAGAAAGTGCGGAGATTTTTTTTAGATAAATATTCCCTTTGGTATCGATATAGTATCAAAAGAAGGGAGAAAAATCAGATTTTTTATTTTTATTGCAAGGATGCTCCGTGTAAATACTGTAGAAACTTTTGCAACACAGGATTGACCTGGGATTAGAGTGGCGATCTTTTTGCAAGGCTGTATGTTTAAGTGCTTGTATTGCCATAATCCAGATACAATCCCCATGGAAAATGAAGAAGCGAAGCGAATGAACGAGGAACAAATCTTGGATTTAGCTGAGAGAAATCGTCCTTATTTTGCAAATGGTGGAGGAATTACCTTCTCTGGAGGAGAGCCGCTTTTACAAGCTGCTGCCCTTTTACCAATTGTAAAAAGGTTAAAATCCGAAGGGTATCACATTTGTATTGATACGAATGGTTTTGTCAGGACTCCTGAAGCGTTAGAAGTTATTGCGCTTTCTGATTTGATTCTCCCAGATCTTAAGCAGATTAATCCTAAAAAGCATCTTTTGCTTGTTTGACAGGAAAATACCAATACATTAGCAACACTTGAGTATCTTGAGAAACTTCAAAAACCTTATTGGCTCAGATATGTATTGGTGCCTGGATTGACTGATGATGAGGAAGATCTTCATCAATACGGAAAATATGTCCAAACTTTAAAAAGTATGCAAAGACTTGAGATCTTGCCGTATCATAATTTAGGGAAGGAGAAGCGAAAAAAACTCTGATGGGAATATCCTTTGGAGTGAACGCCTGCTGCAACAGTTCAAGATGTGCATAGAGCTTTAGATATTCTGAAGAACTATACTGATAAAACTTATAGTAGATTATAGAGTTATTCTGTAATTTCTCAAATAGTATAAAAAAATGAGAAATCTGACTTTTATTTTCTTTTCTTATCTAGATGCAAGAAAATATCAACCTAAAACCCTTTACAACGCTTAAAACGAATTGTATTGCGCGTTATTTTATGCCAATTACTACGACCTATCAGCTTTTGAATCTTATTGAAACTCCACTTTGGGACGAGTGCAAGCATTGGATACTTTGATGAGGTGCGAATACGCTTTTTTGTGCTGAGGTATTTGATGGGATCGTTGTAAAGATGGAGATCCCTTGATTTAAGATCCTTTCTGAAGATGAGACAAGTTTAAAAGTTCAGGTTTGAGCTGGTGAACCGTGGAATAATTTCGTATATTGGGCAGCTGAGAGGGGACTTGGTGGAGTAGAGAACTTGATTGATATTCCTGGGACTGTAGGTACGAGTGCGGTTTCAAATATTTGAGCGTATGGACAGGAGGCGAGCACTAGTATTTCTGAGGTTATCGGTGTAAATCTGGAGACAAAAACAATTCAAAAATTAACAAAAGAGGAGTGTCAGTTTGCCTATCGTGAGAGTATTTTTAAGCATGAGCTTCAGGATCAGTTTATTATCACGCATATTATTTTTGATCTCAAGAAAGTTAATGATGATCATCAATTTGCTACCGAATATGCTGATATTCAGAAAGTTTTATCAGAAAATAAATCTGATTTTGATCAGCTTTCTTCTTTTGAAAAGTTGCGTGAGATATCTCAGATTATCTCTGATATTAGAGTGAGTAAGCTGCCTGATTATCATACGATTTGAACTGCTGGAAGCTATCGAAAAAATCCAGAAATTTGACTTCCTGAGCGAGAAGAACTTTCTACTCAGTTCCCAGAACTCAAGGCACATTTGACTGAGCAAGAGACCATGAAACTCTCGGCTGGGCAACTCATAGAACTCTGCTGATGGAAGGGGAAAGAAGAAAACTGAGTTAAAATGTATGAAAAGCATGCACTTATCTTGGTAAACGAAGGTGAGAGCTGAGCTGCAGTCTTAGATTATGCGAGAAAGGTAGAGGAGAGTGTATTCGCTAGGTTTTGAATTCAGCTTGAGCCTGAGGTGAGGTATTGCTATTAATCTGTATTTATTTGTAGTTTTGAACCTAAAAGTTTAAGAAAAAACCTGAAGTTAATTTCAGGTTTTTCTCTTTTTATGAATTTATTCAATTCTAATACTAAGTGATTTAAGTGGTTGCTTAACTGCGATCTTGTTCTTTGATCTGATAAAGAGCGCGAGTTTAATAGCTTTTCTGACTGTTGTGATCTCATCCATAAGGTCGCGATCGATATACAGTTTATTTGTAAATGGCCAGAATGAAAGATGAATTGACTCAGTTCTTTGATTTTCTTCTCCTCTGAATGCTTGCAATCTCTTTCGTAAGTCCTCAGTAATGAATGGTGTAAATGGTGCCATCATTTGAAGATACGTAGTCAATACCTCAAAAAGTGTTGAATAAGCTGAATGTTTGTCCGCTGTCATATCATGTCCTCGGAATCTTCTTCTGCTTCTTCTAAGATATCGGTTGCTGAGCTTTTCAATAAAATCGATTCCTGACTTGATAGCTCCGTCAAGATTATAATTTCTCAGTCCTTGGTCAAGATTATGTAGTGTTTGATGAAGTTCTGCTAGAATCCATCTATCAAGCTCATTGCAAATTGCATAGTTTGGAAGCTTGAGAACTTCTCCCTCTAGGAGATTTTCTGTAATTTGTTTAGATGATACTTGTGACCAAAGTTCTTTGATTTGAGTTTCATCAGCAATGATCAGTGTTCTCTGGTTTTCTAAAGAAGATAGCAATTCAAGGTAGTTTGTTAGAGGTTGATCTAAGATTTTGATTTCAGGTTCCTTGTTAAGGAAAGCTGATACGAGCTTTGAGAGTTTTGATTCATACTCGTTTAGATGAGACTCAATATAAATGATATCAGGCTGAATTCTGATCAAATTTTCTTGGAGAGTTTTTTCATCAGATGAGAGTTTATTCATCATATAGAGCTCTTTGCCATTAGCTTTCCAATTATCGATTTTTGCGTAAGTCTCAAAGAACTTAAAGACATTTTCTAGTGGGATATTGAAGTCCTTAAAGAGCTGCTCAACACCTTTTTCAGAGAATCTCATAGGTTCTGACCTCACAACTGGGCTGCTCAAAGTATAAAGCCTAAAAGCATCAGCCCCCCATTTTTCAATGAGTTCCTTTGGATCTGGATAGTTTTTCAGACTTTTAGACATTTTTTTACCATCTTCTGCGAGTACGAGTCCGTTTACGATCACATTTTTGTAGGCATTTTCTCCTTTGATCGCATGCCCAACCACATGGAGAGAACGGAATCGGCCTCTCGTCTGATCAAGTCCTTCAGCGATAAAATCGGCAGGATAGCTAATATTTCTTCCCTCTTCTCCAAGATAGTGATCCTGCCCAAACGGCATTGCTCCTGATTCAAACCAACAATCCAAAACTTCAGGTGTTCTTTTATATGTTTTACCTTCTCTCATTCCTTGATAAGTATCTACATATGGCTTGTGAAGATCAACTTCTCACTGTTTATCACTATCTCGGTAGTGAACTCTGACTTCGGCATTACCGAGTTTATAATTTTTTCTGTAGAGTCCATATTCAAACTTGCGGAAAGCTCTTCTTAGCATTGCAATAGTATCATCATGAGAAACATAAACCAGAGTTTTTGTCTGATGATTGCTATTCCAGTAGTGGATTGTACTTTCAGTTCTTCTCCTGTAATCTTCAAGCTTTTCTCAATCAGTTCCAATGCTTCTTTCCTCATCAAATCGATTAAACATATCACAAGAAATCTTTTCTCCTTGATCCGTATAGTTGATCAAGTCTGTAATACGAGAATCAATAAAAAGCTGATCATTGAGTTTTACAATGATTTCTTCAGTTTCTCCATGATGTACATGATCAAAGGTTTTCCTTTTCTCAAAACGATCCTTGTGACCCTCATGATGTTCAAAGTAGAGTTTTTCGCATCTTGCTACTTCATCAGCTCAGAAAAAGCTGATCAAGGTTGGTTTGATGGTCTGCCAAACTCTTGGAAGAGGAGATAAAATGAACACAACATCAGATTTCTTTTCTATATGAGGAGCGAGATTACTAACGAGTCCTTGAGCCTGCTGTTCTCAGAGTTCATTAAGTCTTGCATCTCCTAGTGAGTCAAATTTTTTCTCTTCATTGAAATCAGTCCTTCCATGGCGGATAAAGACATTTTTGGTCAGATTTTTTGATCCTGAAGTGGTGAAATGATAGAGCTCATCAAGTGTATTGATCACAAAACGATCTTCTGGATTTTCTACATTCTGCCAAATAGGTAGTGGAGAACCTCGGTATCTATTTCTAGCAACATTCCAATCTGGAGCTTGTTGCAATCCATTTACAAATCTATTTTTTACGGTTTCTGGAACAAATTTGATCTCTCCAGCTTGGCTAGCGGTTTGAGCATTCATCTCTTTTTCCTTGATGAATCGGCTCGACATAGCTTTGTAAATAAGAGGAGTCTTACATCTTCGGCAGTGAGGATATGAGTGAACAAGGCTTTCGGTTTTTACGATTTTTTGAGCAGCTTTTAGATGCTCAGTGATAGGTTTATTACTTTCCATGACCTTCATCCCTTGATAATCTGGAACCTCACTCGTAAAACATCCATATTCATCAACAGGCATAAAGAGCCATTCTTTTGAGCTCTCCCCTCCTAGAAGGTTCGCAACAACATTGAAGTCGTCCTCTCCAAAGCTTGGAGCAGTATGTACAATACCTGTTCCATCCTCAGTACTTACGAATTCTCAGGTTAAAATTTGAAAAAACTGATTCTTATATTCATCTGCAATATTTGATTTTTTGATGTAATCAAACAGTGGCTGATAGGTCAGATTTTTTAGTTCCTTTCCTTTCTGCTTGTAAATGAAAGTATAGTCTTCAGCTGATTTGTAGTATTTTTTGAGTAAGGCCTCAGCAAGCACGTAGTATTCTTGTGATTTTTGATCATAGACGGTCACATAGTCGATATTTTCCCCAACAGTCAAAAACATATTACTTGGGAGTGTCCAAGGTGTTGTTGTCCAGGCAAGGAAGTTGAATTTTCCTTCAATAAGTCCTTTTTCTTGTGGATTGAGAACTTTTTTGAAAAGATAAAAATCGATGAAATCATGCAGAAGTTCCCTTTCATCATTGATGATTGTCCCATTGATATTGATTGCAAAACCAAGGCTGTTTTCATACAGTTCTTCGGTTACCCATTGGATATCTTTGTGTTTTTCTGGTTCTTGTAGTGTTGGAATATCGTTTGACTCTACCTCAAATCGGTGAACTCTTCGAGGCTTTGAGAGATGAATGATTTTTACCGCTCAGAGATACTTGCTCGCAGTGAGTTCTGTTCAGATTTCTTCTTTGAGTTCTCTTTTGAGTGCTGTGATGAGATCTTCTCCTTTTTCAACTTTCCCTCCAGGGAAAAACCAGAGATTTTCCTTGGTATGATGAATCATCGCATAGCGACCTTTCTCATCGCGAAGTACACCAGCTACAACATCAATAAATCCATCCTCAGAACAAGAATACTTCTCGCTCTCAGGTGCAAGGTGTGGAAATTTTACAGTAAGTGCAGTATCTTGCCTATCCTCGTATCCTTCTGCAATTTCGTTGTTTGCTAGCGGTGTAGCACAGCTTGGACAGTATCCCTGTACTTTGAATCCTTTGTATACTTTGTTCTGATTGTAGATATTAGAAAAGCATCGCATTACGCTTTCCATAAAATCTAGATCCATCGTAAAATAAGGATTGGTAATATCAACCCATCTTCCTGTATGATCTACGAATCGTTTCCAGTCAGTATTTGTCTGATTTACATATTCACGGCACTTTTCTACAAAAGTTTGAATTCAGATTTTTTCTTCAATGTCTTTTTTTCCATCGATACCAAGTGCCTTCTCAACTGCTTTTTCTACTGGTAAACCATGACAGTCCCAACCTCGTTTTCTTTTAACTTGGTAGCCTCTCATCGTCATATATCTTGGGATGGTATCTTTGATACTTCATGCTAAAAGATGACCATAATGTGGATTACCACTGGCAAATGGAGGACCATCAAAAAACTTGTATGTCATTGCTTCATTTCTCTCTTTGATGCTTTTTTCAAAGGTGTTGTCTGATTTTCGGTATGCTAAGATGGATTCCATCATCTCAAGGTTTGACATCGTATCACAAACATAAAAGGATAAATACTGACTTTAATGTATAGATATGTCAGATGTTTTTTCAATGGAAAATAGCATATTTTCACTGGAAATGGTTGAGTAGATGTGTATAGTGGTTCGGTTGAAGACTTGAAAAGTCAGAAAAATCAGATTTTTTATTCTGTAAAACAAAGATGTTAAAACTTGAAATTATTTTTGCGGTGCTGATTGTAGTTATGCTACTCTTAGATCTCTGAGTCTTTAACAAGAAAAATCATGAGATCAAGAGTAAAGAGGCGTTAGCTCGATCGCTTGTATGGATTGGACTTGCGATGCTCTTTAGTGGATATATTTATTGGGAGCTTGGATTTGAGAGATTTTCATACTTCCAGTCTGCATATTGGGTGGAAAAGCTCTTATCTGTGGATAATTTGTTCGTATTCATTATGGTCTTTGGCTTTTTCAAAGTTCCAAAGAAGCTCCAGCATAAAGTACTCTTTCGAGGAATTATATGAGCATTGATTTTTAGAGCGATATTTATCTTTGCAGGAGTAAAGCTTATAGAACTGACCTATCTGCCTGAATTCCTGCTCTTTGATCATCCAGTTAAGATTAATTTACTCCTCACAATTTTTTGAGGTTTCCTTATTTATGCTGGGATTAAATCATTTTTTGCTAAGCATGAACATGAAGAAAATAAAAACTTCTCTGATTCAGCTGGAGCTAGGGTGGTAAAATACTTTTTCCCAAGAGTAACTGATGCTTTTGAGTGAGGGAGATTCTTTGTTTTTCAAAATGGGCTAAGATATGCAACACCACTTTTGATTGTCGTTTGAGTAATTGAATTTACAGATTTGCTCTTTGCTGTGGATAGTATTCCAGCAATCTTTGCAATTGCTCCTAATGATCCCTTTATTCTTTACTCTTCAAATATCTTTGCTATTTTAGGACTAAGAAGTTTATATTTCCTTCTAGCAAACTTTATTGATAGGTTTAAGTATCTGAGTTATGGAATTGCAATTATATTGACCTTTATAGGAACAAAAATGCTCATTTCACCGCTCTTTCATATTCCAGCAAAAATTTCGTTGATTGTGCTGCTTTCTGTGCTTGTTCTTTCAGTGATTGTGTCTTTGTGTATGACGCCTGCACATCATCAGGATAAACTTACAGAACCAAGAGAGAATAATTAATACAGAAAAAAGAAAAACCTGAATTATGCTTCAGGTTTTTTTCGTCTGTTTTAATCTGGTGTACAATCTAAAATGATGAATGTTTTTAGATCGGGGTTCCAGTAATTTTTGCCATCAATGAAGATTTTTTGAATCTCTTTTTTGTTGATGATCCCTTTATATAGCACCTCGTTGATGCTAAGATCAAGTTCCAGAATATCAGAGGTTTCTTTATTCGTCAGGATGGGAATGCATTCTCCTAAGCTATTTATTATCAGATGCTCTATTGGTATTATACTTAAAACAATGCTTCTTGCTTCGGATGAATAAATCTGATGTATCCTTTGTCTTTCCCCTTTCTGAGGATAGATACCTTCTTCGTTAGCAATGAGGACTTCAATATCTTGGCCCTTGCTAAAAGTGAGGTTTACTTTAATTCCGTGGCTATAGGTAAAAGTTTCTTTTATCATTTTTGTTATCCTTTATTTTGTTTGTCTTTGTTGAATAAACCTGATCAAAACGATCAGGTTTATTGTTGAGTCTTTCCTTATTAGAATTTTGGTTTCTACTCTTTGCCTTGAAGCTCTTTCGTAAAGGTATGATTTTCAGGGTCCCAATACTCTTCATTATTGATCTTGATCTCAGTAATTTGATTTATCGGAACGCGTAAGGCATAACGAGAGGCATTGGTTTTTTTGATTTCATTACTATTTGAGCTGTTTTGCACTATCTTTCTTTTTGTAGTGATATTTAACTCTAGTATTTTACCTTCCTCTAGTTCTGTTTTTTTGAAAAACAAATCCTCTTTCTGAGTTTTTATCCTTAAGGTCTGCAAAGTTTGGCTTAAGATAAGAGACCATTGGTCTGGACATTATTACCTTGCGGTAAAGATTAACGCATTGTGGCGTTTTAAACTTCAATGAAATCGAAGTTACTTTTTTTTGTTTGTGATTTTTTGTCATAAAAATGTGCTTTTTTTGTTTACGATACTACTATAATTATCCTAATATAAATGTCAAGGGATAAAAAAAACTGAAGCAAAAAACACTTGCAATTATTTTTTGTAATACTATATCTTGTGTTACTGATCTTCTAAGATGACTATATATAGTTATTTTGCGAAAGGTAAAAGGTGCTTAGAACGTCAGATTTTTTATTTTATTTACGCTATCAGAGAATGGTAATCAAGCAAATCAGAAAGAGAAATTGAATGATGGTAGATTTTGATATAGCAAAGATTGTTAATGCTATCAAAAAGGGTATGCTCGACTCTCAATATGAGCATCCAGAAGAGGCAGAGGCAATTGCTGAGCAGGTTCATAATGCACTTTTGGAAAAGTGGGGACAGGATCAATCTTATGTACCTAATGTTGAGGATATTCAGGATGTGGTTGAGCAAAAATTGATGGAAGCCTGAGTACATCAGGTTGCTAAGGACTATATCCTTTATAGAGAAAAAAGAACACAAGAAAGAAAGAGAGATATCTTCAAAAAAAGGATCACATTGAAACCTTATGAATATCCAGAATTATTGGAATATGTAGATGCGATTAGGCACTCTTATTGGATTCATACTGAGTTTAATTTTACCTCAGATGTCCAGGATTTCAAAGTTAATGTGACTGATGCTGAGAGAAATGCACTCAAAAATACTATGCTTGCTATTGCGCAGATCGAAGTAAGTGTGAAAACTTTTTGGGGAGATATTTATAAAAGACTTCCAAAACCTGAAATTGGTTCTGTTGGGTATACGTTTGCTGAATCTGAGGTTCGTCATCATGATGCTTACTCCCATTTGCTCGAGATTCTTGGATTAAATAATGATTTTAATCAGATTAAGTCTGTGTCTTGTATCATTGATAGAGTGAATTACCTAGAGAGGTCAATCAAAACTTCTAGTAATGATGAAGAAAAGGAATATGCAATGGCGGTTCTGCTTTTTTCTCTTTTTATAGAGCATGTTTCATTATTTTCTCAGTTCCTTATTATTATGGCGTTTAATAAATATAGGAATCTGTTTAAGGGAATGTCAAATGCTGTTGAGGCAACATCAAAGGAGGAACAGATTCATGGGCTGTTTGGTATTGATATTATCAATATCATCAAAAAGGAACATCCAGAATGGTTTGATGAAAAGTATAATGAAAGGATTAGAAAACACTGTTTAGAAGCTTTTGAAGCAGAGAGTGCAATTGTTGATTGGATCTGTGAGCAGGGAGAGCTTGATTTTTTGCCAAAGGCAGTGATTAAAGAATTTATAAAAAATAGGCTTAATAATTCCTTAAAAAGTATCGGTCTAGAGCCATTATTCGAAATAGATGAGAGCTTAGTTCAGCAGACAGATTGGTTTGATGATGAGGTGATTGCAACTAAGCATGTGGACTTTTTTAATAAAAGATCAATCAATTATAATAAAAGAAGTCAGAGTATCACGAGTGATGATTTGTTTTAGGTTGTTCTTTCCCGGATTTCTATAGCGCTGTGTATGATGAAATATATATAAAAGAGGAAATAAAAGAAATCTGATTTTTTATCTTTTTTACCGTATAAAGTATTGATGAAACGATTAAATGAAAATAGTAGAAAGTTCCTTGCAAATGGGTATCTCCAGGAAGGAGTAAGTCCGGAAGAGAGAATCTTGGCAATTGCAAAAAATGCTGAAGAAATCCTAAAGAAGCCTGGTTTCGCTGAGAAGTTTTATGATTATATGGCGAGAGGTTTTTATTCGTTAGCTTCTCCAGTGTGGTCAAATTTTGGACTTGAAAGAGGGCTGCCAATTAGCTGTTTTGGATCATATATTGCTGATGATATGTGAGATATCCTCTATGCTCAGGCTGAGGCAGGAATGATGAGTAAGTATGGAGGTGGAACTTCTGGATATTTTGGGGCTTTGAGATCGAGGGGAACTCCTATCAAAAATAATGGAGTCAGTTCAGGAGCGGTTCATTTTATGGAGCTTTTTGAGACCATTATTGATGTGGTAAGTCAGTGAAATGTGAGGAGAGGAAGTTTTGCTCCATATTTGCCGATTGAACATCCAGATATTTCAGAATTTTTGGATATTTGAAGTGAAGGAAATCCAATTCAGAAACTTACACACGGAGTAACTGTTGGTGATCAGTGGCTTCAGGAGATGATTGATGGAGACCAAGAGAAAAGGGCCATTTGGGCAAAATTACTTCAGAGAAGAGGTGAAATGGGGTATCCCTACATTTTTTTCTCAGATACGGTAAATAATAATACTGTTGATGTATACAAGGATAAAAATCTGAAAATCTATGCAAGTAATCTTTGTAGTGAGATTATGTTGCCAGCAAATGAGGATTGGTCCTTTGTTTGTTGTCTTTCTTCTATCAATTTGGCTCATTATGATGAGTGGAAGGATACTGATGCAGTTGAAACACTTGTATATTTCCTTGATGCAGTAATGACTGAGTTTATTCAGAAGCTTGAGAAACTTAGAGATTCAGATCAGAGAGATGATCAGCTTGCTTTTGATTTTATGAAAAAGGCTTATGCCTTTGCAAAGTCAAATAGAGCTATTGGGCTCTGAGTTCTTTGATGGCATTCTCTTTTGCAGTCAAAGATGTTTTCATTTGAAGGTTTCCAGGCAAGAAAGTTAAATAAAGAGATTTTTGAACTTATTCAAAAGAGATCTTATGCTGCTTCTGAAGCACTAGCTCAGGAATATGGAGAACCTGAAATGCTCAAAGGATATAGAAGAAGAAATACTACGCTCAATGCAATCGCTCCAACGACTTCATCTGCTTTTATCTTGGGACAAGTTTCTCAAAGTATAGAGCCGTATATGTCAAATTGTTATGTGAAAGATGTTGCGAAGCTTAAAGTGACAATCAAAAATCCTTATCTTGAAAAGCTTTTGGAAGAGAAGGGGCAAAATACTAGAGAAATCTGGCTCAGTATTAGAGATCATGATGGTTCAGTTCAGCATTTAGATTTTTTGACTCAGGAAGAGAAGGATGTCTTCAAGACTTTCTGTGAGATAGATCAGATGGCGATTATCTATCAGGCGGCTGATAGACAGCAGTTTACTGATCAATCTCAGTCGCTTAATGTTATGATTAGCCCAAAGACGCCAGCAAAAGAGGTAAATTATCTTTATATTCAGGCTTGGAAACTGGGGATCAAGACACTTTATTATCAGCATAGTATGAATGCTGCACAGCAGTTTAGTAAAAAAATTATCAGCTGTTCTGGATGTGAAGCCTAATTATAATAATAAAAAAGTAAGAAAAATCAGACACAATCCTTTGATAGAATTTTGTGAAATAAGACTTGATACTTTATCAAAAATCCATATATCAGAGGGTGAAATCTGAATTTTATCTTTTCTAAGTAGAGAACATAATGGCAAAAAAACTCAAACTTACTGATATCCAAAGGTATTTGGAGAGGAATTTTCGCAAGTTTAGCAACTATACAAAACACCAAAAGACTTTTGTGCTCTTTTTGTTTGTCTTAGCAGCGGTTTTGATCTTGCTTCCAATCGCAAAGATCACGCCGATTACTCAGTGACAATCTAGTTATTCTATCTGGTTGCTTGGAAAAACTTACTTTAAGTCTGCTATTGTTATTGTGCTCTCGCTTGGATTCCTCTTTGGATGGAATATGCATACTAATTTTAAGAGATTTATTATTAAATATCTTGGATTTAGAGAGACTGAACCAGTATTAAATTTTATGTTTTTGTGGATTATTGTTGCCGCATATATGGGTATTTTGGATACTCTAGGACTTGTTTCTCAAAATACTGGTACGATCGGCATTGCTTGGGGATTGAGTGTTCAGTTGATCGTCCTTGTTATTTGATTGATTATGAGCGTTATTGAGGTTTGGAAGTCAGCAAATCAAAATTCACAAAAGACAAAAATCCTGAATATCGTGGATGATGATGCTCCAAAAAGGACTGAAAACAAGAGAGTGCTTCAGCATCTTTTTGAAGATGAGGAACTGTAATAACTGAAAAATCCAGCTGAGGAGCTGGTTTTTTCTTTGTTTTGATAAGTGGAAAATGTTTTAAGATTTAGAGATCAGTATTTTATATCTTTTGGATAAGGCAATGTTAGATAAAAACTTATTTGCTGGGAAAAAGATTGCACTTCTTTGATTTTGACTTGAGGGAAAATCGACTTTGAACTTTCTATTACATAATGGGTTTATTTTTGAGAAATTGACCGTTTTGGATGTAAAAGATCAGCCAGAACTAGAGGAACAGGGAATTGCTTTGAGGACAGGAGAGCAGTATCTCTCGCATTTAGAGGATTTTGATATTATCTTTAAGTCTGCAGGTGTACCGTATTCAGCTGAGTTAAAGCCTTATCAAGATAAGGTTTTGACGCAAATGCAGTTTTTCTTTGAACACTATAAGGGTAAGGTAATTGCAATTACCGCTAGTAAGTGAAAATCTACCATGACAAGTCTGATTTATGAGCTTTTAAAAGATGCTGGTTTCCGTGTGAAACTTGTTTGAAATATTGGGAAGCCTGTTTTGGATGAGATTGATTTTAAGGAGGAGCGAGATTATGTCGTTTGTGAGCTTTCAAGTTATATGCTTGAGAAGCTTAAAAAGCAGAATTTCATTTCGGTTTTGTGAGCGATTTTCCCTGAGCACTTAGATTGGCATGGCGGATTTGAGTATTATACTCAGGCAAAACTCAATATCTTAAAGTGATCAGAGCAGAACTTTGTTCTGGCGAGAACTGTTCAAGAATTTCAGCTTTCTGAGCTTTATTCTAATCTCCATACTTATGGACAAGGAGGGGAGTCTACATGGGCTGATGGAGTTTTCAGTTATCAAGGTGAGAAGCTCTTTTCTACAGAGGATCGTTTGCTTCTTGGGGAGCATAATCTTCAAAATATTTCGCTTGGGATTGCCGTTGCAAAGTATCTTTGAATCAATAATGATTCAATCCGTCAGACGATAGCTCATTTTCATGGACTTCCTCATAGATTACAGCTTGTTGGAACTTTTAAGGGGATAACTTTTTATGATGATGCAATTTCAACGACTCCTGATTCTACTTTAGAGGCTTTAAAAACTTTTGGAAATAAAGTTTGAACTCTGTTTCTCTGAGGAACAGATAGAGGATATGATTTTAAAATTCTTGTAGAAAAGATAAAAGAACTCTGAATTCAGAATTTGGTTTTCTTCCCTCCTTCTGGTGAGAAAATCCGTCAATTGCTCTCTGATTTTGACTGAAATATGCTTTCAACTAGAGATATGGATGAAGCTGTAAGGTTTGCTTATCAGCATACTGCTCCTTGAAAAGTGTGTCTTCTTTCCACTGCATCTCCAAGCTATAGTAATTGGAAAAATTTTGAGGAGAAGGGAGAACTTTTTCAACAAGCGATTAAAAAATATTGAGGATAGAAAGAGAAAAAAGTCTGATTTCTTCTTGCATTTTCTTTGCCTATTCCTAAGGTTAAATGCATAGTTGTTTTTAGACTTTTTTGATATTTTGATGCCAGAACTAAAACTCTATAATACACTTACTCGTGAAAAAGAAGTTTTTGAGCCATTGATGAATGAATCTGAAAACTGAAAAAAATATGTTGGGATGTATTCGTGCGGACCAACAGTGTATTCAACGCCACATATTGGGAATTTTAGAGCGACTTTTACCGCGGATTTGATTAGAAATACGCTAAAATATTTTGGGTATCCGGTAAAGGCGGTGATGAATATTACTGATGTTGGGCATTTGGTTTCGGATGCGGATGATGGTGAGGATAAGCTGGAGAAGGGATCTAGAATTGATGGGATCTCAGCTTGGGATGTTGCAAAAAAATATGAAGATATTTTTTTGAATGCGATGCAGGAGCTTAGAATTGAGCGTTTTGATGTGATGCCCAGAGCCACTGAACATATTCAGGAACAGATTCAGATGGTTGAGAGATTAGAAGAGAAAGGATATACCTATACTATTCCTGATGATGGAATTTATATGGATACAAGCCTTGTAGAAGATTATGGAAAGCTGATGTGAGCTAATTATAAAAAGAGGTTAGCGGATCTTAATGCTGGAGAGAGAGTTGATATCTGAGGTAAAAGGAATCCGACGGATTTTGCGCTTTGGAAATTTTCTCCTAGAAATGAAAAAAGGCAGATGGAGCGAGACTCTCCATGGGGAATTTGATTTCCTGGTTGGCATATAGAGTGTAGTGCTATGGCGAGTAAATACCTTGGTGAGCAATTTGATATTCATCACGGAGGAACTGATCATATTACTGTACATCATTCAAATGAAATCACTCAGTCAGAATGCAGCTTTTGACATAAGCCATGGGTAAAATATTGGCTTCATAATGAGTTTCTTCAGGTTGATGGCGGAAAGATGAGTAAATCTCTGGGGAATATTTATTCTCTTGATGATATCAAAGCAAAAGGGTATTCTCCATTGGATTTAAGATACTTCTATTTTAAAGCTCAGTATTCTAATTTTCTGAACTTTACTCGAGATGCCTTAGAACAGGCTAGAAATGAAAGACAGGGATTGATTAAAAAGATAAGAAATCTGACTCCAACTGAATGAGATGACGATTTTCAGGAGAAAATTTATGCTGCGCTTTGAGATAATTTAAATACTCCGAAGTTGTTCTCTGATATTCATTTAGCTCTATCATATCCTACTGAGCAAACCTTATCTGTTCTTAAAGAACTCGAGGATAAGGTACTTAAAGTCTGACTTTTTGATCCTGTTATTGAGGAAAGCGTGGAAGTTCCAGAGGAGATTTTACACCTTGCTGAGGCAAGAAAACAGGCTAAAACTGATAAAAATTATGCATTAGCAGATCAGCTTAGGGCTGAGATTTTGGAAAAGTGATGGGAAGTTAAAGATTCTAAAGATGGGTTTGAACTCATAAAAAAGTAATATCAGTATTTATTTTATGTGTATATGATGCTTAGGAGGAGATCTCAACTAAAAAAGAAGAGGAGAATTCAGTTTTTAATTGTTTTTTCTCTTTTTTTGTTGGTTCTACTTCTTATAATTTTCCTTTTTAAAAGAGGGAAGTCTGGTATTTCTCTCACTTTAACTGGTGAAAATTTATTCAGCTGAAGCCAAACTCTGAGTGGAGGCGGGCAGTTTGATTTGAGTTGAGTCCAGCAGGTGAGTATGCTTTCATGAAATTGAATAACTGAGAGCTCGACTAGTGTTTCTAATTGATCTTGAGTTTCGTCTTGAACTGTTGCATGAGCTCAGGAAGAAGAGAAAAATCATTTTTTTTCTATTCAAGTTTGTAATCGTATTGTTGATTTTTACTCTTGCGTGATAAAAAATGCTCCATTAGAAAATCAGTCTGCAATGGAGAAATCTCTAGAACAGACCTTACAACCTTGGAAACTTATGGCTGATACTCAGCTTCGTGAGGCTTGTGAAGCGGTAGTTAAAAATGATACTTTTCAAGAGGTAAAAAATCATTATACTCAGAGTGGTACAAATTATGGATGTGTGTTTTAGTTGTTTTTTTGGGAAAAAGTTATAGATATCCTTGATAGAAAGCTTTGTTGTATAATAATTATGCCTTATGATTTTGGGAAGAGAAGATAAAAAAATCTGATTTCTTCTTGCATTTTATGTGCAAAATCATAGTCTGAAATTTGGTTTTATTTTGTATAAAAAAATATATGTGATACACAATTAGTAAAGTTTATGCTAGAGAGGTTCTTGACTCTAGAGGAAATCCTACTGTAGAGGTAGAGATTACGCTCGCTGATGGAAGTTTTGGTAGAGCTTTAGTGCCATCTGGAGCTTCAACAGGAGTTCATGAAGCACTTGAACTTAGAGACGGAGACAAATCAAGATACTCTGGAAAGGGAACTTTGAAGGCAGTTGAAAATGTAAATACAAGTATTGCTCATGCTATTGAAGGTCAGACTTTTGAATCTTTTAGAAGTTTAGATGAAAAGTTGATTGCACTTGATGGGACTGCAAATAAGTCAAATCTTGGTGCTAATGCTTTGCTTGGTGTGAGTATGGCGTTTGTAGTAGCTTGTGCAAATGCTGAAAAGAAGTATATTTATGAATATCTTGGTGAGGGGAAGGGAAATACTTTACCATTTCCTATGATGAATATTCTTAATGGAGGTTCTCATGCAGATAATAATGTAGATATTCAGGAGTTTATGATTGTTCCAAATAAGGCACCTAGTTTCCGTGAGGGACTTAGATGGGGAGCAGAGGTTTTCCATACTTTAAAATCAATTTTAAAGGCTAAGGGGCTTGTGACTTCAGTTGGTGATGAGTGAGGTTTTGCACCAAATCTTGGATCAAATGAGGAGGCTTTGCAAGTGATTATGGAAGCAATTGAAAAAGCAGGGTATGCTGGAAAGATTTCTCTTGCACTTGATGTGGCTTCTAGTGAGTTCTTTAAAGATGGAGTATATGATCTAGCAGGAGAAGGTAAAAAGCTAAATGCTGATGAACTTATTGCCTTGTATCAGGATTGGTGCCAAAAATACCCAATTATTTCGATTGAGGATGGTATGGCTGAAGATGATTTTGATGGATGGAAGAAATTAACTGATGCTTTGGGAGAGAAGATTATGCTTGTTGGAGATGATCTTTTCGTTACAAATATTTCTAGACTTCAGATGGGAATTGAGAAAGGAATTGCTAATTCTATTTTGATTAAGCTAAATCAGATTGGAACGGTATCTGAGACACTTGATGCTATCAATATGGCTCATGAGCATGGAATGAGATCTATCTCATCTCATAGATCAGGAGAAACTGAGGATACTTTTATTGCTGATTTGGCTGTTGCGATGAATACTGGACTTATCAAAACTGGTTCTGCATCTAGAACAGATAGAATCGCAAAATACAATCAACTCCTTAGGATTGAAGAACATCTTGGAGCTAATGCTAAATATGGAAAGTAATTTTAAATCATATGATTATGAAAAAAGTCTGATGTGAATCAGGCTTTTTTCTTTAAAGAAGAGATTAGTTTAATTGATCGTTTGATTGTATCAGATTTATCTTTTTATTTGTCAAAATGGATTTCTGATCGATTTTTAACTTTTGTGATAAGTGGATCTTTTTCTGGAGAGTAATCTTGATTTCGAGGATTATCTATCAGAAGGACACGGATATTGCTGTTTGCAATTGCTCTTGCATATTCTAGGTTATCATCAATCATGAGTTGGATTCAGTATTTTTGACACATCTCTTCCTTCGTAAATTGAGGCTTTGTAGTATCGTGATAGTTGCAAAAGATAATTTCTTCAAAGATTTCTGGATAGTAGTCCTTGATTCGCTTCTCTGTTGCAGGCTGAACAAGTGGTCCTCTTGCAGTAATAGCGTAGAGTGTGTGCCCTTGTTTTTTTGCTTGTTTGAGTACTTCTTTTGCTCAAAGAACAGGTTGAATACCTCAGTGCTCAGCTGAATATTCCATCGCATCAGTGAAAAAACTCACAGCTTCTTCCTTACTAATGTCCTCATATCCTGGAATATTGAGAATATAGTAGGAGCTAAACTGTTCTCTTTTTAGAGGTTTTCAGGCGATTTGATAGTCATGAAATTTTAGTACAAAGTCTAGAGTTTCAGCGATGACCTCATCAATATCAACTCAAATAATCATTAGTATCTAGATACAATGGATAAAATCGCTTTTCTTGTATTGATTGTTTTAGTGACAATTTTCTTGTTCAATTCTAATACTGAAATCTCTATATTGGATTCTATAAGCTGCGATGTAATTTGCAATGTCATCCTTTTTTTCTGAAAGAAAATTTTCAGCGGTAGTGTGGAGATCATTGAGAAAGTCTCTATCAGAACATCCCTTTTCTTCTGCAAAATTGATTAACTCTTGGAAATCATCTTCCAATTTATATTTTTGCTCTAGAAGTTGTCAATCTTTCCCTATAAGTTTATAGAAGATGATTTCAGATTTTTGAAATACCATTTTGAAACCTGAATATAACGCGATTTTTTCAGCTGGATTTTGGTGAAGATAACAAAAACACGTTGAGAGCAGGATGAGCCCAATAATAAGCTTAAAAATATTACTGGTGAGTGTGTTCTTCTCTTCTTTTGTCATCGTTGGTTTTAAGCTAGCAAATTAAAATTTATCTCTTCAAAAAACAAAAGCCTTCCTATCCCTGTTCAAGTGATAAGTTGGCTTTATTTAGTAGTTTGGTATAATAAAGTTGCAAAACTGATTACTCGTTTTCAGATTCAGTTTTTTCAGCCTTTTTTGTGCTTTTTTTAGCTTTTGAATTGATTGCATCAATTCCGCATCTGATGTAAGTATTGAATGTTCCAGAGATTGCTAGGATACCAACTAAAAGAAGTAGAATTCCCCAGATGAAAGATCTAAGCTGCCATAATGCGCAAAGTACAAGAATAACTCCTATGATCATAGTGATTTTTTCTTCTAGACTTGAGTTATTCCACCAGTGCATAAATCCTCCAGCCATTTTCTTAGTTCACTCACCAGCTGCTCAAAGTTTTTCTGAGATGGTATGAGTTGCTTGATCAAATTTTTCACCTGCAGTTTGTTCTTTTTTTGTCATTGTTTCTTATTTAGAAAGATAAAATACACTCTCTTTTATAGTTTTTACCTTAATATGCAAGAGATTTTTGATATTTTCACTGAAAAAATGGAGAAAATTTAGATTTTTAAAAAAAATTAATATTCGAAATAAAAAAAGATCTCCGAAGAAATACATGGAGATCCTTTTCAATGAAGAAAAAAAACTACTACAAAAAACATTTAATAGAGACGCGACGCGTCAGGTCTTTTTTGAAACTCTCTGATCTCTTTTGCAATCCTTTGTGCGAGAGATCGGATCCTTTTCCAGAGTTTTTTCGAAAAGTTAATAAGTTTTCTGGTAAGAATGCCGTAGCGATTCTTGTTCTCTTTGCATCGTTGAAGACTGCAGAGTATCCAATAGCCGAATGCTTTATAGAAATACTTGTATGGGACTGCGTTTGTAGAGATGAATTCATCAAGTTTTTCTATCTCTTTTACATAAAAGGTATGCAAAAGATCAGCTTTTTTTGTAATCTCTCCTACAAATATAGTATTATCTGCTAGGAGACTAATTTTTAATGTTTTCATGTTTTTTTATTTGACGGGTACTTTCACTTTATACATTTTTATTTTAAAGTCAATCCTTTGTAGATAGAATAATTTTTTTCCTTTTTTTATATATTTTTCCGTACTAACTTACTTTTCCCTGATTTTTATGAATATTAAAAATATAATATCATTAATTTTGAAATGTCAAGATTGTGATTTTGATTTTGGCTTGCATTCAAATGCGGGATTTCTAATATTGAGGTGATTTTATGGTCAAAAGAATGAAAAATCAGATTTTTTATTTTTTGAAAAAGTATACTTATGAGTCAGGATCTTTTCCAACAAGAAGAAAAACATGAGAGGGTGCAACAACATCCTATAGAAAAGGAGATTACACAATCCTATATTGATTATGCGATGTCTGTTATTGTTTCTCGTGCTTTGCCTGATACAAGAGATGGATTTAAGCCGGTTTTAAGGAGAATTCTCTTTGGAATGTATCAGATGAATAATTTTTATAATCAAAAGCATAAAAAATCTGCGAGAATCGTCTGAGATGTAATGTGAAAGTATCATCCACATGGAGATTCTTCAATCTATGAGGCAATGGTAAGACTTGCCCAGCCTTGGTCACTCAGATATCCGCTTGTTGATGGGCAGGGAAACTTTGGGTCTATTGATGGAGATGGAGCAGCGGCTATGAGGTATACTGAGGCAAGATTGACTAAAATTGCTGAGGAAATGCTTGAGGATATTGATCAAGATACTGTTGATTGGAGAGATAATTTTGATGGTTCTCTAAAGGAGCCGGTCATGTTACCAACAAAATTTCCGAATCATCTTTGTAATGGAACGATGGGGATTGCAGTAGGTATGGCAACAAATATGGCTCCTCATAATTTGACTGAAATTTTAGATGCTTCACTGCTTCTTCTCCACAAAGAAGGAAAGCCACAGACAATTTGATTTGATCAAGATGGGAAAGAAATCATAGAAAAAACTCAGGTAAGCATTGAAGAAATTATGCAGATCGTAAAAGGTCCAGATTTCCCAACTGGTGGTATGATTTTTGATAGCAATAATATCCTTGAAGTTTATAAAAAATGAAAATGAGGAATCGTTGTTCGTGGAAAAACTCATGATGAAGTATATGAATGAGCACACGTAATTGTTATAGATGAAATTCCATATCTTGTGAATAAAGCGAGCCTTGTTGCAAAGATTGGAGAATTGGTTGTTGATAAAAAGGTGGAGGGAATTAATGATATCCGTGATGAATCAAATAGAGATAGGATTAGAATTGCTATTTATCTAAAAAAATGAGTAGATCCTGATGCAATTTTGATGCAAATTTATAAATTCACTGATCTTCAGACTAATTTTAATCTCAACAATGTTTCACTCGTTGAAGGAGGAAGTCAGCCTAGACTCTTGAATATTAAGGATCTTTTGATGGAATTTGTAGAGTTCCGTAGAAATGTTGTATATCGTAGATCAGTTTTTCAACTCAATAAAGCAAAAGATAGACTTCATATCTTGGAAGGACTCAAAAAGGCTATTGATATTATTGATGAAGTAATTGATACCATCAAGAAATCTGAATCTAAAACTGATGCAAGAACAAATTTGATGGAGAAGTTTTGATTTACTGAGAAGCAAGCTGAGTATATCCTTCTTATGAGGCTTCAATCTTTGGTTGGACTTGAGATTCAGAAGATTGCAGAAGAAATTGATGCAAAAATCAGACTTATTGAATATTTAGAAGGTATTATCTCTGATCCTCAGAAGCTTGATGAGGTTTTGGCTCAGGAATTTGAATATATGAAGGAGAAGTATGGAGATGAGAGAAGGACTGAGCTTTCAAATGACTTGAGCGTCTACAATATTAGTGGAAGCTTAAAAGAGCTTCAAAAGGCAGCCGACAAAGTAAAAGAAGATGTGATTTGTTGGATAGGAAATGATTATTCTCTTAGAATTTTGTATCAGACAAGAATTCAGAATATCCCAGAGGAAACTTTAGATCTCATCTATACTCATAATCAGGATCAACTCGTGATTATTACTGATAGAGGAGAGCTCGTAGTGCAGAGGATTAAAGATCTTGGAAGTTTCACTATGGCGAAACCAGCTTTAAATCTGAATGAACATTTTGGATTGAAGTGAAAGATTGTCTTTGCAAAGACACTACATTTCCACTATGACTATCTAGTGTTCTTGACCAATCAAAATAGCATCAAGAAAACTAAAAAAGAGTTGGTATTGAGTTTTAAAAAGTTCCCAACTACTATTATGGGACTTCAGCCAGGAGAAAAGATTCTGAAAGTATTGCCAGTGAATGATGGAGAAAATATTGGAGTGATTTCTCAGCAAGGTTCAATGCTGCTTTTCAAATCTGATGATATTAGACCTATGGGGAAGACCGCAGGAGGAGTAAAGGCAATTGAGCTGCAGGAAGGAGATCAAGTCGCTAATATGTTCCTGCATAATGGAGAGCCATTTATTCTTATCTACTGAGATAAGAACTGAAAGTTGCTTTCTCTTGAGGATTTGAAAATATGGAAGAGAGCTAAGAAAGGACAGATTGTTTCAACAAGTAATGATATTTTGGTAGGTGGTATTGGAATTGTTGAATGAGCGATTAGGATCAGATTTGAAGACTGAAGCTTAAAAACACTGCATTCAAATGATATTTCACTAGATGAACCAGAGACACCGCTCTACAAGATGGTGGATAAAAAGATTGATATCGTCTATCGTCCTCGAGAGGAAAAAACAGAGAATATGAAGTATAAGGAAGAAAAGAAAAAGGTTGAAAAAATGGAGAGTGGTTTGTTTGAAGTGGACGAAATTGCTGAGACCGAATCTGATAAGAGTTCAGAGGAATAATTTCAATAGATTATAGTTCCCATGAGATCAAGATGAAGTAATGTTTTTCTAGCTCATGATTCTAGTTTTGTTTCTTTTTTGTATTAAATGACGAGAATCAATCTTGTTCCAGTCTCAGAATTAGCTGATCAGCATTTGATTGCTGAGTGGAGGGAACTTCCAAGAATTTTTGGACTGGTGAAGAAAAAGCTCGATGAGAGAAATCCTATTATCATCTCTGAAAACTATACTATGGGAACCGGACATGTACGTTTCTTTTATGATAAATTGCTCTTTCTCCAAAAGAGGCATCAAGCTCTGGTCAAAGAAGCTCAGAAAAGAGGCTTTAAGATTACTCTTACTGAAAAGATTAGTCTGAAGTCTTTCCCAAAAGAGTATTGTCAGGATTTTATCCCATCTGAACTTGATCTTAAAATCTCTCAGCAGAGGATTCTAGAAAAACTCCATGCAAAGCCAGATTTTTACACTTTTTATGGGAAATAGTTGTTTGTATTATAAAAAAACTCCTAAATGGGAGTTTTTTGTTTTTATTTTGGTTTCACAGAAATTGCTCTATGGAGATTAGTTTCAAATGATTTTTGCTATAGGCAGAAAAAGTCAGATTTTTTTGCTTTTTTTGATGATTGTTGTTATAATTGAGTAAAGTGTTTTTTACTTATATTATCTTTTGTGCATAAATGGCGATAAGAAGAATTAGAAAGCTGAAACCTCATAGGCTCACTAAACCAAAGTTTCTCTCTTTTGTAGCATATACTTTGATTCTTTTTTTGTGAGCAGTTATTGTCTCTAATATCAATCCTGATGCGAATAGTGAATATCGTAAAGACTGGGAAAAAACTCATCAGCAACCAATGCAATGGGTATTTTTGGCAGATAATGGGCAGAAATATACATTAGGGGAGAATCCTTTTTGAGAACATGGGGCTCCTGAAACATATGACTATATGCTCCCAAGTACTGGATCTCTCCTTTCTAGAAGTGAACAAAAGAATGAACAGAAAGCTGATTCTGGTTTTTTGACTGGTGCACAAAATACAAATGTTGCTAAATCCTATAAAAACGCTTATACGACGCTGTTGAGTACTTTAGAAGATCGTAGTCATTTTATCAATAAGGTATTTGAGTTTTTAATGAGAGGGGATATTGTTGAGCTTCCTGAATGAAGTGTAAGATATGTGGTCGCAATGTACGAATTCTGAGATGAAGCAAGACATAAAGTGCTTGATGGTGCTTCTTGTATGACACCGTGGGGATATAGCATTGATGATTGAGCATCGGTATTAGCTTATCAACAGAGATCCGATACGCCTTCGATTTGTAATATTCAGAGAAGAACCTGTAAAGATGGAAAGCTCTCTGGGCAGTTTACTCAGTCCTCTTGTAATGAATCTAAGCAAGGTAAAATGAAAAAAAACGCTTTTTCAACCTATAATGCTGATCCAAATCCTAAAAAGGAGCTACAATGAGATATCTTAGTGCAAGAAAAGCGTAGAGAATATCTTGAAGAAAACTGATATATTCAGCCTGATGCTCCTTATTACAAAAATGCTCAATTTAATCTTAATGGGAAAAGAGCACCTAATCCAGCACCAACTATACAAGCTCTTGCTCCAAATCAACCAACTAAGGATGACGTCAGAGATGTTCCGCTTTCTCCTGATGGGAAGAAATATTGTACGGCGCCTTGGTGAGAAAAAGTTAAATCTGGACAATTTATAAAGGCTTATAGATTTAGAAATGGATTTTCAGATATTCCTTGTCAGGTTCAGCTAAGGCTTTGCGTTGATGGTGAATTAGAATGAACTTATCAAAATCCGACTTGTCAGCCTTGGGAGACTTCGTATGAGGATTTCTTAGATGGATACATGAATCAGGATCAGCCATCACCTCGTAGACTTTTGAGAATGCTCCAGACTGAGTTTATTCCGGAGCCAGAGTATGGGAATACCCTTACTCAGCCAGTAGCATTAGAAATGAAAAAAGTACTGAATTCTGATTTTTAATCTTTTACTTCATTGATTGAACATGCCTTCTACAGTTCCAAATTCTAGTGAAGATACTATTATCAGCTTCTTAGCCTTATTTAATCAAATTGATAAGCATTTTGATAAGGTGCTTTGAGAAGAAGGTTTTTCTCCATATAATGAAAAATTGAAGAAAATTTCCGAGGGGAGATATCCGATTTCAGGATTTGTGAGGAAACATATTTATCAGTTGAGAAATTTTTGAGAGTTAAGGAACTTTATTACCCATGGAATCAAAACTAATGGAGAGACTTACGCTGTTCCAACTACTGCTGCAGTTGAGAGAATTTCTCATTATGTAGAGGTGATCACAGCTCCAGTCAGAGTTATTGATCTTTTTAAAAAGGAGGTCTTTACTGCGAAGACAACAGATCTTGTGAAAAGTATTATTCCACAGATGAAGGAGAAAAATTATACTGCTGTGCCTATTTATGATGCACAGTGAAAATTTTCTGGGGTTCTTAGTGAAAAAAGACTTTTGTATTGGATCGCAGGACTTTTGATGAATGAAGATTATATGAATCTTGGACTTTTGAAAGTTGAACATATTCTTTCAGAAAAACATGGTAATGATTATCTTTTTGTGCCTAAGACTATGAATATTTATGAGGCAGATGAACTCTTCACTAAAAAGAAAATGAATAACGAGAGATTAGATATTATCTTTATTACTGAGACTGGAAGTCCTGATGAAGATATCTTGGGATTGATCTCCTCAAGTGATGCAAATGTGATAGATCAGTATTTAATCTTTTAATATAGTGCTCAAAGGTTGATGAGAGAAAAAGCTTGATTTTTGGGATGAAAACACTAGTCTAAACGGTATATTTTATCTTGTTATATAAGAAACATGAAAAGTAGTAAAACTTTTAAGATCATTACCATTGTGATTTTGGTTATTGCGTTGATTTCTCTTGTAGGAGGAGGATTTTTGGCACTATTGGGGACAAAATAGTGGTCTGAATTCAGATTCTTTACCTTTTGTAAAATAAAAATGAAAAAGCTGATCTTATCTTTGCTGTTGCTATGTTGAGTGTTTTTTGTTGGAGGGGTTTTTGCGGATGAGCCGTGTGATATTTGTGATCTCCCTCCAGACCAATCCTCTGCTGAAGGAGGAGAGAAAAAAGATAGTGTATCGAAGAAGGAGAGTTCCGCTACAAAAACTAATCAAACTTGAGTTAAAGAAGATATTTGAATTAATCTCACTCCAGATTGTCTGATCAATGGTGGATGTAGTTTTTCAATCTACGATGCATTAGATATTCGTAGGGATGCTAGAGGAGCTGGTGAAGAAACTTCGGTAATGAGCTTCGTTCAGGATATTATTATGGCGTTGACTGGATTTATCGGAACGGTTGTAACGCTGGCATTGATCGTCTCTGGAATCTATTATTTGATGAGTCCGATCGATAGTGGAAATAGAGCTAAAGCTATGAAGGGAATTAAGTATTCATTGATTGGGCTGGTAATTGTCATGGCGTCTATGGTTATTATTAGACTTGTTCAGTTTATTGCAAAAGGTGGATCCTAAGATTCTTGAGAATGTATACAAGAAGGAGAAAAATCAGATTTTTCTCTTTTTTTGTTCTATGAAAAAAAGATTGAGTAAAATTTCTTGATTTTTATAAGCAAATCATCATACTTGTTTTTTGGACGAATGTCTCTCACTTTTGAGAGATTTTTTATATTCTCATCTGTATTTAAAAGCGATGAAGCAGCAAGAAGTTGAACAAATTACAAATATCCTGATAAACTGGGAAAACACTCACAAGGTTATCCCTTATTTTTCTGATTTAGTTCAACATCCTGTGTATGGAGCAGTTTTTTCTTCTCTTTCTACTGATGAGAAAAAGGAGGTGGAAAATGTCATTCATGACTATATTCTTCAGAAACTTGATTTGATTACTAAGACTAAAGGTGGTCAACTTTTTAAGAGGTTTGAGGAATCTCAGCCTGAGCTTTTTTGGAGATTTCGTGAGATGAATGATAAAAATAATACTGATCCAGAGTTTCAGTCAGTTGGAAAACAAGTAGAGATTGAAATGTTTAAGCTTGAGGGAATTTTGACCGAGAAAATGCTTCAACAAGAAAAAGGACTCGAAAAAGTCGTTGAGTCCTTTTACAATTTGGTATATCTCTTCTTCCCAAGGTTTAATGAGATAGAGTAGTGGTCTTAGAGACACATATCACTTGGATTTTTGAATCAGGAGATAAGATTGTCCTTATTCACTATTGTTTTGAGAATTTTTTTAAGGAGTTCGTAGTTTTTTTCTAGGGTTTCATCTATGGTTTTTCAATCTGACTCTTGAATCAGATTTTTTTGTTTTTTTTCTGCTCGGGCTTGATTGATTTCGTTTTCTATAGAAAGGTTTTTGATCGGGAATGTTTCTAAAATACTGAAGCTTGATTCAAGTCCTATTTCATGATCACGATAAATTTGACCAAGTGCTGTTGTTAGTTTTCAACTATGTTCTCAGAGTCCAGTGATAAAAACGATTTTCTTTGTGATTGGAATATGATCATCATCTCAAAATCCATTTTCACTTAGCAAGAATCTCGTATTTATAAGCTCTGGATATCCTTTTTTTGTGTATTGTTCTCGAACCTTATATCCCTTTTTTTGAAATTTTGACTCAAATGTGAAAATCATATCATACATCTCAGTCATGTTGATATTAGTGATTACGAGTTGAGGCTTTATCCCAGTAGAAGTCTCTATTTTCTTAAGAGTAAGCTCAGTATATTCGCAACATCAGAGCTGTTTTTTTGTCATTGGAGAATTATTGATAATTTCTTGAGCATTGATACATACAAGAATTTCTGCTTCTGATTTGAAATGCGAGATCAGCTTTTTTCTGATATCGCTCTCATATCAATTCAAGGTTCTACTTGCATAGTCATCTTTTAGTAGTTTACCATTGATTTTTATGTAAAATTTCCCCTTGGTTTGGGTTGCTCTTGCTGTAATTTCAGCTTGGAGTTTCTCAAGATAGGCTTTCGAGTCGAATGTTCCCTCCATAGTGAGATGATTCTGATATAAAAAGATTCTCTTTAATTATATTCGATTTTATTTTATTTGTCAAAAGAATCCTATTTTTTACTTGAAAAATGAGTGATAAAAGATACAAAGAAGTCTGATTTTTTTATTGTTTTTTCTTGGTAATGAAATTAATTGTAGATTCCGCACAAAGATATGCAAAAATGAGGGCTCATACTGCTACGCATCTCCTCCATGCTGCACTTGGTAAGATTTTCCCAACTACAAAACAGGCAGGTTCTCTTGTAGATAGCGATCTTTTGAGATTTGATTTTTATGCTGATAGACTGTTAAATGAGCAGGAATTAGCTCAGCTTGAGAAAGTCATCAATCAAATGATCTATTATGCCTGTGAGGTTTCTACCTTGGAATTGCCGATAGAGGAGGCTCAGAAACTCGGTGCAAAGATGTTTTTTGAGGAGAAATATGGAGATATTGTGCGTGTTGTACAGGTAAAAAATATTCATAGTGATGAGGTAGTCCCAGAAGTTCAAGCTTATTTTGATGGTTATGGATCTATGCTTTCTCAGGAACTCTGTTGAGGAACTCATGTAGCTAATACGAAAGATATCGGTGCGTTTAGCATTGTTTCTCAAGAGGCAGTTGCTTCTGGAATTAAGAGGCTTACTGCTCTTACTGGGCCTAGAGTCTTGGAAAAACTAGAGAAGCAGACAAGTATGCTCTGAGATTTGGTTAATATATTGGAGGTGAAGTCTTTTGCTCAGCTCTCAGAAAAGGCTCAAAAATTAACGAAAACACTTGAGGAATGCCAATCTCAACTTCAAACCATGGAGAGTAAGGTAATCAAAGCTGAATTGTTGTCAGGAGAAAAAAGATCAGATCAGTATTTTGAGATTATTCTAAAGGTGGCTTCTGATTTGAATTTTAAGACGGTGTGAACTGAAGCAAAGGGCTTATTTTTGGAGAAAAGTGTTTTGTTGTATAATGATTTATGAAATTTTATCATCCTCTGAAAGGCGGGAGTTTCTGCCAAGCAACTTGCCCACCAAGTCGCTCTTAAATGATGAGGAAATGATGCCCAAATTCAGTGAAGAGATGAAAACGTGCTTAAACTTTATAATTAGGACATGTATATTTTGTAAAAGAAAATATGAAAAATCTGAAAATTGGCTCAGATTTTTTATTTTCAGTTGCAATTTGATAGGAAATATGTATAGTTGAGTCCCATCAGAAAATAGTTTTTATATGGCAACAATCATCGCTAGCCGTTTAAAGAGTGTCTTCCAGCTCTTTGGCAAAAAAACAAATCAACAAATGGAAGAATGTGAGCAACTCCCTTCTAAACTGGATATGGAGGATCAGAGATTTTTACTTGAACTGCTTTATCCCCTTGGTGATGAACTTGGCTTATTACATGGACTTGAAGAATTATGTTTCAACATTCGCAAGACGTGCAAAATTAATGCTAGTACCATTAGTCAAGCGAAGAAATCCTTAACTCTTATGGGGCCATGGAAGTTGTTTGATGATCAAGGTGGTCGTTTAACGGTTCATGAAATTAAAGTTGAGAAGGATCAGGTATTGAGTTCTAACACTGCAGAAGTTTATGCGTTAGAAGCAAAGTCTAATTCTTCTAGGGAACCTAGGATATTACATTCTTTTGTTCCAATTAGAGGTTGAACATCGTAAGATGTTTCCCATTTTGTCTGTTTGAGCCAGAGGTATTTCCTTTGGCTCTTTTTTGTATTGAAAAAAAATAGGAAAGTCCTATATTTTTTGTTTATGAGTTAAGAACAGATTTATTTTTTCTTATTTACATGCAGCTTTTTATTTGTGATGACTTTGTAATACAAGGCGAGAAGCTAATTATAAGGGAACAGCCAGAACTTGTTCGTCAGCTGAGAAAAGTCCTTAGAGCGGCTCCTGGATATCATTTTTGGATACAAAGGGCAGATGCCGATTTGAGATATGAGGTTGAGTTAGAAAAATGGACTGATACTCAGATTTTTTCTACGATAATACAAAAAATTCAAGCTCCTTCTTCAGATAAAAAGCTTGCAATGGCTGTTGCCTTGCCAAATAAACAGGAAAAACTTGAGTTGATTGTCCAAAAATTGACAGAAATCTGAATCTCAGATATTTATTTTTGGGCTGCAGAAAGGTCTGTTGTTAAGGCTGTTTCTCCTCAGAAATTTGAGAGACTACAAAAGATAGTTCAAGAGGCTTTAGAGCAGTCTTATGGTCGAAAATTACCTCAACTCAGATTTATTGAAAATTTTGATGAAATTAAAAATGAATATACTTTTATTTCATTCGATCTTTGAGGTAGCAAATTGCAGCTGGGAAACTCTCCTCTAGGTGAATCTTTGCTTTGAATTATTTGACCAGAGTGAGGATTGACAAAAAGGGATTATGATAGCTTTTGAAAGGAAGTTCAAGTCTTGCAACTTGGGGATTCTGTCTTGAGGATGGAGACTGCGAGTATCGTTTGAGCATGGTTCCTTAGTCAGCAGGTAAAGTAGATTTATATTTTACTCAAAAGGAAGGAAATGAATACTCAGAAACAGCAGTCTTTTTTCAGGTTTTTGATACTTTTTATAGGGATAAAAATTCTGATTATTTTCTGATTTTTTATTTATTTTTCTAATAAGGTATGACCAGAGATCCTCTCTAATGGGGCTCAGATGTGTTTTCATCAGCACTGTTTTTCCTTAGAGGTAGCAAAAACACCTTTAGAGAGGAGAATTGGGCTCTCTGGGAGGGAAAAGCTAGGAGAGAAGAGTGGAATGCTTTTTCTCTTTGATGAACCTGGGAAATATAATTTCTTTATGCAAGATACTTTTATTCCATTGGATATCTTGCGAATTGATCGCTTGGGGAAAGTATTACAGATTATTGAGGCGGAACCCTGTAAAATAGATAATTGTCCTACCTATGAGGGAGCAGCGTGAGCATTTAGGGTGATTGAGCTGAATCAATGAATAAGTAGAAAAATCTGAATTCAAACGTGAGATATTCTTCAAATTAGCGAATAAAAAAGCTCCCTAGAATAGGGAGTTTTTTTGTTTTCTCAAATTTCTTAAAGATTAATTAAAATTGATGAAATATTGTAGAGAAGACTTTCGTCTGGTTTTTCTTTTCTTTTTCTTCAAGCTTTTCTTCAAGCTTTGAAAGCTCTTCTCTATAAAGGAACTCGAATTTACTGAATTTATTAGTTACGTTAAGTGCTTTTGATGCATCAGTAAGATCAACCTCTTCTTCGTATAATTTGAAATCATCAATGGTTACAATGAGATTTTTCTTTGGTGATTTTAGGTTAAAGTTAAGGTGATGTTTCTCATCTTCTTGTCCTGACTTTTGGATGATTTTTCTAATATTGAGTGATGCCGTATTCTCTTCAAGAGAGGTAATATAAGTTATTGTTTCATTTTCAGTAGGAGTTGAAATGCTGAACTCGTTTGTTTTCTTCCCAGTCAGGGATTCTTGAGTGGTAAGGATTTTTGAGATATTATTGAGTAAGTGAAAATATTTTTTGATAATTTGTGTAGACTCTGGGCTTGGTTCGAACTCGAGTTTTTGATGAGCAGCTACTTCTTTATTTTGAGGTGCTGTTTCTTCTTTATTCTCCATTTTTTCTTCTTTATTGTTGACTTTTTGATTTTCTGGAAGTTTATTTTCGTGTTTTATTTCTACTTTAGTTTCTGTGATTCTTTGGTCTTTATTGTTATTGATCTGTTTTTCTTGTTCTTGTTTTGGCTCAGAGAAACTATTTGAAGTTCCTTCTGTTTTTATTGTAGTTTCCTTTTTGATTTCGATCTCATCTTCATTGAATGATCAGATATCTTGAGATGGGATTTCTTTTTTTGAGACTTCTTGAGGTGTAGAAGCTGTTTGTTCAGAGGATTCAGTCGTTGTAAGAGGTTTGTTGTGTGATCCGATTATATCTTCTGGAGCCTTAAATTCTGAGACTTCTTCTTTTATTTCAGAAATTTCTGTTTCTGGTTCTAATACTGATTCTGGCTCTGAAACGGATTCTGAAACAGCTACTTCTGGCTTTGAAATTTTAATAGGTTCAGCTTTTGCTACAGATTCAAAAATATTCTCAACATCTAAGATGGAATTTTCAGTTGATTTAGTCTGTTCTGATTCAGTATTCTCTTCTGTTGTAAGGCTGTCTTCTAGATCAAAGTTAAAGTCTTGATCTAAAGTTGGATTCGAAATTTGTTCAAACTTCTCAAGATTCGCAAATGCTTCTTGATTCCCTCAGAAAATTTGCTGTTTAGGAGCAGAGGTTAATACAGCTTGATTTGCTGTTGAGTTTGTTGTCACAGTTGTATCTTCCATCATCTTTCAATAAAGAGTAAAACATATTTATTATATTTATTCTAAAATGTAAAGCAAATTTTATTGATTTTTCTGAGAAAAAAGCAAAAAGACTTGCAAAAATTTTGATAACTTGTATACTCGTCATCGTCTTTTAGTAAGACAATTCTTTAATTTATTATTTTTTGGTTAAATGACTGAAGAAATGATTATCAGCCAAACAAAATTGTTCGTGGGTTGATTAAACTGGAAGATGAGGGGAAATGACCTCAAGACTGAATTCTCTAAGTATGGAGAAGTGGTATTTGCAAGAGTAAATCTTGACAGAGAAACCAAGAAGAGTAAGGGATTTGGTTTCGTAGAATTCCAGAATCCAGCTGATGCTGCAAAGGCTAAGGAAGAAATGGATGGACAAGAACTTTGGGGAAGAGCTATTAAAGTAGACTTCGCAAAGGAAGATCCAGCTAGACTTGCTGCTAGAGCTGAGTATAACTCAACAAGATCTAATGACGAAGACGAAGAAGTTGAATTCTAAGTTTTTCAAAAAATATTAAGACCTCGTATCAAGCGAGGTTTTTCTTTTATAAGAAAAGAGGAGTCTGATTTTTACTTGCTATTTTTGGGTAATTTAGTATAGTTTCAATTCAGATTTTTATTTTATATATTTTTGTGTGTAATGAGAGAAATGCAATTAACAAAAATTATCGCAACAGTTAGAGATAATTATGAGCTTGAAAAAGTAATTGAGCTAAATGATGCAGGTGTCGATGTTGTGAGAATTAACTTTACACATGCAACTCCTGAAACCTCAAAGGATTTGATTGCTGGAGTCGCAGAACTCAATAGAACTTGAAGAACTCAGGTAAGTATTTTGCTTGATACTAAGGGACCAGATATTAGAACAGGGATTAGAGAAACACCACTTCAACTTAAAAAAGGAGATATCTTCAATATTTATGTTGATCAGACTAAATTGGGTCAGAATTCTGATATTTATTGTGATTATCCAAATATTATTACTGATTTGCCAGTTGGATACGAGATTATCGTGGACTCTGGTGCTGCAATGGCTAAGGTAGTTGAGGTTTTTGATGATCATATTGCTGTTGAGATTAGTGCAGATGTAGAGATTGGTTCAAGGAGGCATCTTAATCTTCCAGGAATGAAGATTAAACTTCCATCGCTTATTGAAAAGGATAAGACTGATATTCTGTTTGGAATTAAGGCAGGAATTGCTTATGTAGCTGCTTCATTCATTAGAACTGGAGAAAATGTAAAAGAAATCAGACAGTTTTTGGATGATAACGGTTGAGCTCATGTAAAAATTATCTCAAAAATTGAGAATCAAGAAGGGGTAGAAAATTTGGAAGATATCTGTAGATATTCAGATGGAATTATGATTGCTAGAGGAGATCTAGGAGTTGAGCTGCCAATTTATCAGTTGCCTGTATATCAGAGAAGAATTGCTGAGATGGCTCATAAATATGGGAAACCTGTTATTATGGCTACAGAGCTTATGAAGAGTATGGTGAAAAGTCCATATCCAACTAGAGCAGAGGTAAGTGATGTTTTCAATTCTGTGATGGCTAGAGTAGATGCGACTATGCTTTCTGATGAAACAGCAGTTGGTCTCTATCCAGTCAGGACTGTTGAATATATGGCTAAAACTGTAAAAGAGGGAGAAAATGAAATCGTAGATCCACATCATGACTTTGAACTTCAGAGTGATGATGAAAATGAGTTTCTTAAAAAAGCACTTGCAAAGCATGCTTTGATGCTTGCTGATGAAGCTAAAGCTAAAGCCGTGATTGTATTCTCTAGTACTGGGAAACTTGCACAATATCTTTCAGCTTTAAAGCCTAATCAGCCTGTATATTCGTTTACGACTGATTATAATACTCATTTCTCATTTGGTGTAAATTATGCGATCTTTTCTGAGTTGATTGATGAGATTACTTGGACTATGTCTGAGGATCAGGAAAAAGCTATCAATATTTTGAAAGAAAAAGGAGTTTTGAAGCCTGGTGATCGTGTTGTAGCTGTTGGGGTAAGAAATGTTGGAGTAAACAACCCTCAACAACAAGTGAGAATTATCACTGTTAGATAAGTATCTTAAAAAAGGAGAAAAATCTGATCTTTGATTTGAGGTCAGATTTTTTTTTAAAAAAATGAATTGAAAAGCTGTAGGAAAAAGCTAATCTAAAGGAAATCTTTTTACTTTTAATATTTTGGCGATGAAAATTCTTGTTCAACAGAAAAAAGCGCTTAATATGCTTGATATTGCAGCAAAATTTGTTTCTAAAAACTCAACTCTCCCAATTTTGCAGAATATTTATCTTAAGGCATCTATTGATTCGCTTTTGATCAGAGCGACTGATATGGAAAAGTATGTTGAGATTGAAATTCCTTGTGAAGTGCAAATTGAAGGAGCAATTACCATTAATGCAAAAACTTTCTTGGATATTTTGAAAACGATTGAGAGTGAGAATATCGAGCTTTCTGTAGATCAGAAGACAAATATTATGACGATAAAAACGCCAAAAGATACTTTTGATATTAATGGAATTGCAGCAAGTGAATATGTGGCTCTTCCTGAAGTTCCTCAAGAGAATAGTTTTGTTCTTGATACTTTGGCTTTCTCAAAAGGAATTGATCACGTAGAATATGCAGTTACTGAAAAGAGTTTTTCTCCTGTATTGACTGGAGTTTTGATGAAGACTGGAAAGTGAGACGCTAGTAATAAGTTGATTTTCGTTGGGACAGATAGTTTTAGGCTTTCTGAGTATAGAGTAAATCATACTAATGCTTCAGATTTTTCTCTTATTATGCCAAAGGCTTTGGTAAATGATATGAGAACAGTTGTTAATTTTGCAATTGGAAAGGAAGTTGCTGATATGAAAGTAAATTACTCTGAAAATTTGATTGCATTTTCGTTTGTGATTGAGGATATTAAGATTATTGCAACTTCACTTTTGATTCAGGGGAATTTCCCAGAATATGAGAGAGAAGAAGTACTTCCTACGCAATTTGTAACGAAAGTGATGTTGGATAAAAATGAGTGTGAAAAGGCAATTAGAAAAATCTGAATTTTGACTAGGGATATTAATAATTTTATCCAGATTGAAACTAAGGATTCAAAGGTTATTATTTCTTCTGGGAAAACTGATAAAGGAGCTGGAATAACTGAGCTTGCTGCAATTATTGATGGAGAGCCATTAACTTTCGCTGTAAATGGAAGGTATATTAGTGATTTTATTAAGAATATGGAATCGGATACTTTAGTATTCAACATCATTAATAGTCAAAAGCCAGTTGTATTGATGGATAAGGATGAAGAAAATAATAGGTATGTTGTGAGACCTTTGATAAATAACTAAAAATCAGATTTATTCTTCTTTTGTGTATAAAAGATGAAGATATTGTTTCAAAATAAAAAAGGTTTTACTGTTCTAGAAATGATCATTGTTGTTGTTGTCTTGGGTATTTTGATGGCTGCTGGGATTTATAGGCTTTGAAATTTAGATACTAATAGGTTTCGTGCTGAGGTTTGTGTGAATGAAATTTATGGTAGTGTTTCAAGTTTCGTATATTATGCCTCTACAAGTAAGATGATAGATGGTAATATACCAGTTTATTATCAACTTTCTACCAGTGGTGAGAATGATTGAGTTATTGATCTGAAGTATGCGATAACTAATAGATGAGAATTTTCTTTCACAGGGGGACATATTGTTCTTTCAGAGAAGGAATCTTGTAAAAGTTGAACCGCTTTCAAGGTAAAGTTAAAGTCTACTTCAAGTTTCACTACATTCAAAATGCATCCCAGATTTAAACCAGTAGGGAATAGAAACGGTATCGAAATGAACAATCAAGGAAATGTAATCTTTACATGAAGTATAAACTTTCAGTTCTGTTCTCCGGCTAATGATCCTAAGTGCTATGATTTTGCAAGGATTTTATTTGATGCGAGAACAGGAATTATTAAAAAAGCGTTTTGTAAATTTTATAAGATAAGCGATGATCAACAAGAAGATAGGCAGTGTAAAGAATGGAGTGCAGAAATTGAGTAGTCTTAAGGCAGAGAGGAGAACTCTTTCGCCTTTTTGCTTTTATGAAGTGCTTGAATATCCCATTCCTTTGAACTCTAGCGTGTTTGCTTATCAGCAAGAAATGAAAGAAGAAAATAGGGCAGAAAAGTCTGATTTTTTATCTCATTGAATTGAATTCTCTCGAGAAAAAGAAAATCTTTATCATAAAGAGTATCTTATATTTCTTAAAAAGTGGAGTTGGCTTTATAAGCAATTTCCCTTTGTAGATGCAATCTATTTAGCTAATAGTATGACTTTTAATGCACTTCATGCAGATTCAGATATAGATCTTTTTGTTGTTGCCCAGGAGAGGAGAGTCTGGCTTGCAAGGTTTTTTATGACGCTCATGATGCGGATATATTCTATTAAGAGGACTCGTAAGATTACAAGGAAAAGGTTTTGTCTAAGCTTTTTTATTGATAGGAATAACCAGAATTTAGAAGCACTTCTTTTACACAGGAGAGATATTTATTTGCCCTATTGGATTGCTCATCTTGTCCCTATATATCTTCACGCTTGAGCTTTGATATATTCTCAGAATCTCTGGATTCAGAACTATCTTCCTAATTGGAGCCCTCAGCAACATATTTCTCTAGGGATTCATCCGTCTGAGGGGAGAGGTCTCTTTAGAAAAATAATAGAAATCTGTTTCTATTGATGGATTGGAGATTTTTTTGAGTATTGTATTCAAAAAATCTGGTCGCTTCGTATTCGTTATTTGATTGCGAAAAAACCTGAATTACATCGTGGTGTTTTATATACAGAAAGTATTTTAAAATTCCATAATGATAAAAGAAATCAGTATTCTGAACTTATATTTTCAAGGAGATAACTATTAGTTATCTCTTAATTTTTTCATTAAAATTTGTCTGCTAACTATTGTATAGCACAATAGTAAAAAATGCTATTGTCTTTTCTGTTGATATTAGTAGAGTAGGGATTGTTAAAAGATCTTTATTTTATTTATAGCTTCGGTATATGAGGGATATTAAGGCGGTATTTGATATTGGAAATGATAGCATAAAGGCTATTGTCTTTGGAAAGGATAATGATAAAGATATCATCCTAGCGAGACAGATGGAACCTGCTCTCGGATTGAAAAAAGGTAAGATTTTGGATGCTGAGGCATTTACTACAACGATCAATAAGATTGTAGAGAATTTTAGTAAGAAACTTGGTGGTGATTTTATTGAAGAGGTTGTTGTTGGTGTTTCTCATCCAGAGATGCTCGTCAATAGAATTATTGAGGGAAAAAGAATTATGCAAGCAGAGGTTTGAAATGATGATGTTGATCATCTCTCTAGAATTGTTGCAGAAATTGCTAATAAAAATAACTATGAGACAATTAAAATTGTTCCTGTATGTTGGATTATTGATGAGGATAAGAGAGAAAAAGATCCTGTTGGGCTTAGATGTAAGAAACTAGAATTGATGGCAGATGTCTTCATGATTCCGAAGAATTTTTATACAGGATTGATTGATGCATTTGATAAGGTGGGGCTTGGTATTTCAGATATGATTCCAAATATTATAGCTGCGACTTCTATTTGTATTGATTATGACCATAAGGATCTAGGAACCGTGCTTGTAGATATTGGGAAAAATCAGACTTCTTATGTTATATATGAAGATGGATATCCACTTGGATATGGAACGATTCCTATGGGAGCAGAGGATGTGACTAAAGATATTTCGATTGGAATGCAGGTTGATATCAAGGAGGCTGAGGAGATTAAGAGAACAAGTTGAATGGCAGTTATTACCGAAGGACTTAAGTCTGATAACCAATTGGATTTAATCTTCCTTTCAGAGATTATTAATGCAAGATATGAGGAAATTTTCCTAAAGGTAAACCAGCATTTGGAGAGGATTGAGAAAGATGGAAGGCTTCCTGGTGGAATTTTATTGATTGGAGGAGGAAGTAAAATGCAAAATGTTGATTATTTGGCTAAACAGACCTTTAAACTTGCAACATTTTATGGAAAAGATTTGATGGTGAATGTAGGTGATCTTTCATTAAATGTTCAGTTTATTAATCTTTTGTGAGTGTACTTCTGGTCTAATAAGTATATGGATATCGACTCTAGAAAAACTAGCTTTAAAACAGGAAAAATATTAAACAAAATCTGAAACTTCTTTAGGGATTTGATTTAATCCCAATTACTATCTTATATTTCTTTATTTATATTCTTACTATCTAACTAATGGTTATCAATGAAATTATTCCTGAATTTATCCCAGGAGCAAAAATTAAAGTATTTGGTGTTTGAGGATGTGGAAATAAGGCACTTAATAGAATGATTCAAGAAGGACTTCAAGGAGTTGAGTTTGTGGCAGTAAATACTGATGCTCAGGATTTGGCAACAAACCTTGCTCAGAAAAAAGTAAATATTGGTCTTAATATTACTAAAGGACTTGGAGCTGGTGCAAATCCAGAAATTGGTAGAAAATCAGCAGAGGAGGATGAGATGAATATTAAGTCAGTGTTGCAAGATACTGATATGGTATTTATTACTGCTGGTATGGGAGGAGGTACTGGAACAGGTGCTGCTCCTGTTGTAGCAAGTATTGCTAAAGAAATGGGAATTCTCACAGTTGGAATTGTAACTAAGCCTTTTAGTTTTGAGGGAAAAAAGAGAGCAACTAATGCAGAAGAAGGATTGAAAAAGATGAAAGAGGTTGTAGATACTCTGATTGTTATCCCAAATGATAAAATTTATACACTAGTTGATAAAAAGACAACATTTAAGCAGGCGTTTACTATGATTGACAAGGTACTTTACCTTGGAGTTCAGGGTATTTCTGATTTGATTACTAAGCCAGGAGATATCAATATCGACTTTGCAGATATTAGAGAAGTAATGCTTAACTCTGGGAATGCGTTGCTTGGAATTGGATACGGAGCTGGAGAGAAGAGAGCAGTTGATGCTGCTAGAAAGGCAATTGAAAACCCACTTCTTGAGACAAACTTGGATGGGGCAAAGAAGGTAATTTTTGCTGTGTCTGGAGGTATGGATCTTACACCAGTTGAGGTGCAGGAAGCTGCTGCTATTGTGGAAGAAATTCTTGATGATGATGTGAATATGATTTGGGGAATGAGTTTTGATGAATCATTTGAAGATGAAGTAAAGGTAACTATTATTGCAACTGGATTTGAAGAACAAAGTAAAGAACCTATCTTAAAGCCTGTTCAAAGAAATTTCCTTGGACAAAAGATTGATGCTCCAAGAAGAGAATCTGAAAACTATATTATGAGAGGGCTTAGATCTCAAGAAGCTCCAAAGGCGGTAGAAGAACAACCAGAAACTCCCCAAGAGGATTTAGAAGTTCCAGCATTTTTGAGAAGAAAGATGAAATCATAGTTGAAATATGAAAATGTCAATAGGTAAAAGAGTAGAAAAGTCAGATTTTTTGCATCTTTTGTTGGATATCTTTATACTTAGGTATGTTTAGTTTTGTTAAGACCTAGTAAATATGTACTTAAAAATTACTACTACTGAAAATATGCTTGCTTATGAGGGGGATGTTCAAAGGATTTCTCTTCCGACTGAGCAGGGGGAGAAAAGTCTGACTGAAACTCCACTTCCTATGGTGATTAAGCTTGTGCCAGGATTGATTAGTTATCAAAATGGTTCTGGGACACATACTTTGAGTATTTCTAAGGGGATCGCTCTTATCGATACTTATGGGATTAGGATAACCTCTTCTATGGTTACTCAGACTCCACTTAAGAAACTGACTGAGCTTCGTAGTAATCAGTATCTCTTAGAATTGAAATTACAAAAGATGAAATCTGAGGGAAATATTGAAGATATTTCATCATTGATTCTCGAGTTAGAGAAGGTGAAGGCTGATATTAGACTTGCTCAAACGACTTATTAGAAATGGTATTTAGAATATAAAGAAAAATCTGACTTAAAGGTCAGGTTTTTTTGATATTTTTACAATTTTACATTTGAAAAACTGGTCTTTTTCTTTATAGTCAGGGAAGTTTATTTGTGATTGAATATTATGTATTTTGTAATTCTTGGTAAAAATAGAGAACTTAGCTTGAAAGAGCTTGAATATGCTCAGGTCGAGCAGATTGAATATGTGCAGAATCAGAAAATTTTGACTTTTGCTCGTTGTGATGAAGCGAAATTAGCTGATCTTGCAGGAATCATCAAATGGGGGAGGCTCATAGACTGAGATTTGGATCAGGTTTTTTCTGCTTTTCCTGAGAAAAGGATTCTCTGAGTAGCTGATAAAAATCAGGGTATTAATTTAAAAAAACAGTATGGTCTCAAGAGATTCAAGCAGGTAGATCTATTGCATACGGATCTGGAGGTTAAGATGAAAGGAATAGAGCTCGTTAGGATTGGTTGAAAATGGGCTCAAGTACTGGGGTATCAGAATATTAGACTTTATGAGGTGATTGATTTTGAAAAGCCAGGTCGTAGTATGCAAATGGGGATGATGCCAGCAAAGCTAACTCATACCTTGTTAAATATTGGACTCTCTTATCTAAAAGAGCAAGATAAAACACTGATTTATGATCCTTTTGTTTGAAGTGGGACGACAGGATTTTTGGCTAATTATTTTTGATATGATTTCTTGGGTTGAGATCTAAAGCTTACATTTGCTCAAAAAAATATTGATCGATGGCTTAATTCAAAATGGGCGAAACCGGATCTGATTTTTAAGTTTTTTGTTCAAGATGCGACTCAATCCTTGGTACAGAAGGAGCTATTTAATCAGCAGGTGCCGCTTATCATTACTGAGGGATGGCTTTGACCAGTTATTAAGCAGAGTACTACAGCAGAGGAAGTGAAAGAATATCAAAGATGGGTGAAAAATGTGTATGTACACTGGATAGAACAAATGGCAAAAGCTTTTTTGGACTTACCAGTGATGGTTTTTACAGTACCTTGGTATCTTGGATATGAGAATTATTTGGAACAGGAGATTTTGAAGACTGCAAAAGAAGTCTGATTTGAGGCTGAATCTTTACAGGAACTCTATAAGAGAGAACAACATAAGGTAGGAAGAAAGATTATGATATTAAGAAAACCTCACTAACAGTGAGGTTTTTTATTAAAGAACTGGTAACATTTTTCTAGGATTCTAAAACACCAGTTAGTTGGAATGAGGAGTCGCTTTGGACATCGTGTTGTATTTAGATTAAAATGATGTATTGCATAGGTGTTTTTTGTGATTTTCATCTCTTTGGGAGGGTGAAAAAAAGCATAAGGATAAAAATATTCTGAAGGATAAACTGTAAATTTTCAGAGTTTCTGGATTTGATTGTTATTTTTCTTGAGTCAGTATTTTTTGAGAATTTTCTCAAAAGAGTAGGTAATAATGATTCTGGATTTTCTTGTTTCGTAGAAATTAAGAATGCCTTTTAGTATCGGATTTCATTTTTGAGCTCAAAAAATAGATCCTCACACATAAAATATATCCTGAAAACCAGTAAAGCCATCTTGATTGAGTAGGGGAGTTAATGATTGTACAATCTCAACATCGGTATCCAAATAAATCCCTCCTTCCTGATGGATAATATCAAAACGTGCATAATCTGAGGCGAAAGCATAGTTTTTTTTCAGATATTGTTCATAGAGGTAGGGGTTCTTCTTGATATTATAATTTTTTTCATTTCGCTCAATGATTTCGTAATCAGGACAATGCTTTTTTCGAGAAGAAAGAAAAGTCTGAAAATATTCAGGTTTTTCTTTTGTTCAAAACCGGATGTAATGTAGTTTTTTTGGGATCATTATGATTTGCTGTGTTGTTTGTAAATTTTTTTGAGAAGGAATTTTCAGATTAGCCTAGATAGTGTTATAGTAGTCAATATTCCGAGTCAGATTCAGAAGATAAGCCATCAAAAATTAGCCTTTGTATTAAAGTATTGACCAAAATAAAATCCAATATAAATAACTACTATTGTTGAAAGAAGGCAGAGTGGAAAGTCTTTTTTTATAAAATCAAACATTTTTACTTTACTTACTCAGAGGTAGATGAGTCCGATACTTGTGATTGGAGGGGTGTATTTAATGATGATGAGTTTTTCAAGAAGTGGATAATTATCTATGGTTTTTGTTAGTTTTTGAAATGTCGGAGATTTTGCTCCAGAGCGTCGTTTGTTAGGGAAAAGTTTCTCTCCGTATTTCCCCAAGAGGAAATGTAATAGGTCGCCTCAGAAATCTCAAAACAATGAAAGGAAAAATAAAAAGGGAATTCAGATTCATAATTGTGGAGATAAAATAGTTAACGTTAAAATTATTATTGGCCCTTCTAAGAGAACAACTATCGCAATAAGAATATAGAAAATTCGAGTATATTCTTGATAAAAGGAGAGTGTGTATTCTAACATAAATTATTGATCGAGGTATTTGTAAATAGTTTCTAAGGCTTGCTCAGTTTTGATTTTTGTTTTGAATGGTTGAATTTCTGAGAGTTTTGAAATAAGGTTTGAAAGCTGATCATTATCACTTCCGCAAACGAAGTATTTTTTTGCTCACAGATACTCTGATAGATAGAGTTGTTCAGTTTGATTTGGAGTAGGGAAGAGAATTGCTGGTTTTTCTAGTTCAACAAGATCCATGATTGTTGTATATCCCGCTCTGGAAATGATAGTTTTTGCATTTAAAAATCTTTTGATCTTTTCTTCTCCAGCTAAAAATCAATAAATTTCAATATTATGTTGTGTATCATTTTGATAATATTCTTTTTGAGTTGTGTCTCAAAGGATGAACACTTTTTTTCATGGTAAAGTTTTTGCTTCATTTAGAAGCTTTTGGATAAAAACACCTCTATGTTGGGCTAGATATCAGCTAATCGTGAAAAGATAATTGATTGGCTCAGATTGTTCTTTATTTTCTTTTCATCAAAAACTTGAAATCACTCCAACATAATTATGTTTAACTTCATTGATTCGTCCTGGATGAGAAAGTTTTCCTGCTAAATTATATTCAGTGTCTTTATAGTCAGGAATAAAGATTCTTGCGAATTTTTGGAAGTATTTTTTATTGAAGTAATCGATGAATTTTTGTGAGAAAGAAAAGATTTTTGGGATATGAAAAGAAAGTTGGTGGGTTAGGAGAAAGGATTTAGTTTTCTTGCTAAAGAAGCCGTATTTCCCATCTGAAAAAATGAAACTATAATCAGTTTTCTTTTCTAGTTTTTTGAGGAGTTTTTGTTCTCTTCTTATTCTGATGTAGGTGGTTAGAAGATCTGAAATTAACATAATATAGAATGATCGTCAGCTCCCTCTTTCTAGAGCGGGATAATCAATGAGTTCAAAAAATCTGACTTTTTCTCCGTGAAGTTCAGTCTTGAGGTAGTTGAGTGCATTTCCAAAGCAAACAATATCAAGGTGGTAATCTTGTTTTAGATAATGCTTGATGATTGGAAGGGTTCTTGTTGCGTGACCAAGCCCCAGTGTTGATATGGCAAAAAGTGCCTTTTTCTCCATGCTATAAGGAGTGAATAAAAACTTTATTTACTATAGTTATTTTTTACAGATATGCAATAGTGATTTTCAGGGTAGGATAGCCCATGTTCCTTTCTTTAGTAGAGGAGATATCCATATTTTTTGATGATTGATTTTATGTTCTCTGTGAGAGATTGGTCGATAGAGGAGCAGAGGAGTGCTAGTCTATTGAGGCTAGTATTGTGTTTATTTTCTTTTAAAATCTGCTCTAGTACTGAGATATTTACATGTTTTTTGTTTTTTCTTAACCATTTTTTTATAAGTTCTTCTGCATAAGATTGTTGCAAGGGTGAGGTGTTATAAAGTGTCTCAAGAATTGCTAGTTCTGGTATTGCAATATTAAACTTTTGTGTTCCAATTGAGATCTTGTGAGTAAGTTTGTAAAAGAATGGAAACAGATTTTTCTTTTTATTAGTATACGTCTTTAAGAGTGCTTGTTTTTCAAAGAGAATTGTCTCTGTAGATTGCTTGCTTGGTGTGACTAGGAGAATCTCCTCTGGGATTGTGTATGAAATCAGTGCAATCTCAAGTGCTTTAAGTCATCAAATATATCGTTTTCAAGGAATGAAATCTTTACAGTGTTTATTTAATATTTCCCAATAATACTTTTGAGCAATTGTTTCATTATCTGGTGTCTCTTTTGTGTTAGCTACGAGGAAAAGATTTTTTTTGAGATTTATGAGATGACCTCTAAGTTTTAGATAGTAGATAACTTTGTACATTTTGCTTTCAGAATATTCTCCTTCCAAGAGGGTCTGGAGTTGATTTTTTATCATTATATTTGTGATGATTTTCCCTTGGTATTTTTGGAGTTGTTCTGCGATGAATTCTAGATTACTTTTTGCCATTTATTAGTTCTATACTATTAAAATGATAAAAAATTTATAGCGATTTATCCAAAAAAAACAAGTTAATTTTTCCTAAAAAATTCTTTTGATTTTTCTATTGTATTTGGCTCAGAAAATCATAGAAATTGAACTGTCATAAATGATATGAAATTTATTTATCTTACAAAACTCTTGAGATGTTTCAGATGCCACTCATTGACTTTTGAGGTACAGATACTAGAACAATTGCAGTTGAGGGGATTAGAGCATCTGTTATGCAAAATGATCAGGGTAAATATGAAGTACTTCTTGAGATTAATTCAAATAAGATGCTGATCGCGATGCAAGGGGCTCTTGATTATATTGAACAATTTGAAATTATTGCAGTGAGAGGATTTATTGAGCTTTCAACATCGTTTATTCAGACAATCAAAAAGTTGGTTTGACATTTGCTTTGTAGATTAGAATAGGTAAAAAAATATAAGAGCTTTTATTCCTCCAAAAATAAGAGCTTTTTTAATGCTTAAAATTGAATGATGGTTGAAAATCCACAGATGGAGATTATAATTAAAGAATATTCAAAAAATCCTCTTTGTCATTATGAAATGAAAGATCCTGATATAAGTAGACATGAGGGGAATTTTATCTGCTGAGATGATATTACTGTTTATCTCAAGATCAAGGATGGGAAAATCCTAGAATATAGTTATGATGGGAATCCTAGTACGGTTAGTTTGGCCGCAGCGAGTTTTCTATCAGAATTTTTAATTTGATCCACTCTAGAGGAGGTTTTAACCCGGAATTATGAAACTTTTATTGAAAAGTGATTTGAAGTTTCTCCAAGAAGAAAGAGGGCCGCAATGATAGCTCTTTTGTGAACTAGAAATGCTATTCATGCCTATCTTGAAGATGGACAAGAAGACGAATTTGATGATTTGATAGATTAAACCTAAAAAAAGTCTTGAAAAAGGGTAGTAGTTGTGTACAAGTAGTGAAAGATGTCTACTGATTTTATTTTCCTTTAAAATGATGTTTAGACTTCTAAAAGAGCTTATCTTAGCTGTTGTGATTAATGCTGGGATCCTTTATGGGCTTAATTATTATCATTTTGCATTAGAGATTAATGTTCAAACTGGGGGATTAAAGACATTTTTGATTCTTGGTTTTATACTCTGGATTGTCAACTTTGTCTTGAGGAAGATTCTTCATATGTTGGCACTTCCTCTTAGAGTTTTGACTTTTGGGCTTATTTCGTTTGTGATTAATGTTTGAGTGATTTACTTTTTTGCTTGGTTTGTGAATACTTACTATCATGATTTGGCTACGATTACCTTATCAGAAAGTTACTTTAAAGTATTGATTCTTTCATTTGTTATTACCTTTGTATATTCATTCCTTTATAAGCTTCTTAAGTAAAAATCTAATTAAAATAGGAGAAAAAATCAGATTTATATTTTGTTTATATTTGTGTTAAGTTATTATGAAAAATTACAGTATTACTAGAGAAAAAGCTGCAATTACGCTTTGAGTGTCTACAAGAACTATTGATAGATATGTTAAAAGTGGAAAGCTCTCTTATAAGAAGATTGCGAATAAGGTGTTGCTTGCTAGGGATGAAATTGAGGCTTTGCAAGAGGAGTTTTCAAGTCTTCGCACTGAGGTAACCAGTGAGCTTATTCATGAGGCTACTCCCTCAAATCAGCCAACTACAACTAATCCAGTTGCTGTGAGAGCTGACCTTGATCAAGCAATTGATGAAAAGATTGAGAAGTTCTTCTTGATCTTTAAGGAGAAGGATAAGATGATAGAGGAGAAAAACAAGATTATCTTTATGCTTCAGCAGAGGATTTGAGAGCTTGAAACTAAAATCCAGTCAATGATTGCGTTACCAGATTATAATAAAGAGAAGCAAGCTATGATTTTGGAGAAGCAAAAGCTAGAGGAGAAGGTTACTGTACTTAAAGATGCTATTAAAACCGAGAAAATGAAGAGTTTTATTCTTGTGGTTTTGGCTCTAATTTTTATTGGAATTGCAGTATTCTTGCTTTTCAGATATAATATTATTTCCTAATTTCTTATGCTTTCATGAAATTACTAGCAAAAATTTTTATTCTTTTGCCCTTGATCTGTTCAGGGCTTTTTTGAATTTCTCATGGATATTTATTTTGACTCAAGTCTTTTGACAATTCAGTTGAAAATATTGTGCAAATAGAGAAAGAATTCTGAGTTTTTTTGCCTGTTGTGTCTTTTATCTATGATCCTTGGTATCAATGGGATCTCCCTTGAGAACTAAAAAAGATAAAAGAGCAGCTTGGAGAAAATAGAATTTATCACATCAGTATTTCTCCTAATACTTTTACAGCACAAGAAGTTGCTGATGGGAAGTTTGATACTGAGTATTTGACTTTTTTTGAGTATATAAAGCAGTATAATTTGAAGGTAATCTTTAGGACAATGCACGAGATGAACTGAGGTTGGTATCCTCGAAGTTCAAATCCAGAAACTTTCAAAAAAGCTTGGATCCATGTTTGGCAGCTCTCCAGACAAGTTGGTTTGGATCGTAATCATCTCCTTTTTGATATGTCTGTGAATGCATGGGATCTTCCAGCAAAAGATTGAAAAACCTGACAAAAATCAGTTTTTGTTCATTGTACACCGAAGGATAAAACAAAACTTAAATGCCCAAGTTTTGAAGATTATTATCCTGGAGATGAATATGTAGATTTGATAGGATTTACTTTTTATAACTGGGGGAAGGGGAATAGTAATAGGCGACGAGGATCTCCTGATAAGATTGTGAATAATACCACTTGGCAGACTCTTGAGAGAATAAAGAAAATTTGAAAACCGATTTTTATCGATGAAGTCTGAACTTCTGCGGTAGAATATCCAGAGCCTTATGATTATCAGAGATCCTTAGAGATGTATCAGTCAAATAAAGAGTTAAAAAATGCTTGGCTTGTTCAACTGAGAGAATTTTTGCAGAGGGAAACTAAGATTGTTGGGGCTATTTACTTTAATGTAGATTTGACCAATTGATTGCAGCATCAGATTATAGGGGAACTTGATTGGGCGGTAATTAATCTTACAAATGGAAAAATTTATGAGGGGTTCTGGGATGTCTATCAGTATGGGAAGCACGATCTTGCTTCAATACTAGAGTTATTCTGACTTGATGAGGTGAATTTTGCTGGGAAAAAGGCTTTTGTGAGTCCAGAGATAAAAAGGTTAAGTCTTCAGATTGATGGAATTGTAGGTGAAAAGTATAAAACAAAGGAAGAAAAATCAGATTTTTATCTTCTTTTGTCAGGGAATGTTAAGGATAACTCTTCTTTTTCACAGGCAGTTAGATTTTTATCTCAGACCTATGCTCTTTCAGGAAATCAGTTTTCTGGAGCTCTTGCCTCTACAGGTCCCCTCTTATAAGTTGCTATTTAATAATGAAAAAACTCCTAATATTAGGAGTTTTTTATGTTTTCTTGATCTTTTAAAATTGCTTGTTTTTCTATTTCTAGTGTGTGGATTTGTTTTTCTAGTTGTAGAATCTCTTCAGGCATTGTTGTAACTCTCATTTTCACTCTTGCTGCGGCCTCATCAAGTAGATCGATCGCTTTATCAGGGAGCTTCCTATCAGTGATATATCTTGAAGAGAGATCTACTGCGGAAAGTACTGCATCATCTGTGATTTTAATTCAATGATGAGTTTCATAGACAGGTTTGATTCAGCGGAGGATTGCGATGGCATCTTCTTTGGTCGGCTCATTGACTAGAATTGGCTGGAATCTTCTCTCTAAGGCTCCATCCTTTTCAATATATTGACGATATTCATTGAGTGTTGTAGCACCTATCACTTTGATTTTTCATCTTGCAAGGGCCGGTTTGATCATGTTTGCCATATCCATTGCTCATTCAGTCTTTCATGCTCAAACGACCATATGGATCTCATCAATAAAGAGAATGATATTTCAGTCAGATTTCTCTACTTCTTTTAAAATGGCTTTCATCCTTTCTTCAAAGTCTCATCTGTATTTACTTCCAGCCATGAGCGCTCAAATATCTAGCTCGATAATTTTTTTGTGTTTAAGCATATCTGGAACATCATCCTTGATGATTTGCTGCGCTAGGAGTTCAATAATTGCTGTTTTTCAAACTCCAGGCTCTCACACAAGTACAGGATTGTTTTTTGTCCTACGAGAGAGAATCTGCATAAGTCTGCGAAGTTCTTCATCTCTTCCAATAACAGGATCAAGCTTGCCTTCTTGAGCGAGCTGAGTAATATCTTTTCCATATTTAGATAAAGCTTCAAGGCTGACTTCAGGGTTATTATCCTGAATTTTTTCTCCGTTTCTCATATTGAGAATTATAGTATATGTTGAGTCATAAGATATTCAGAGCTTTTTAAGCATTGACTTAGTGTCGCTTGAGACCTTGAGTAAGGCGAGAAAGAAATGCTCAGTTGTGATATAACTATCTCACATTTTTTGCATTTGTTGCTCGGAAGTTGTTAGAATTTCTTCTAGCTCCTTGCTGATGCTGCTTTCGATATTCCCAGTCGTTTTTGGTAGCTTATCAATAAGCATGATGGTCTCAGCCTTAATTTGCTCTTCATTTGCTTTTAGATTTTTGAGAATTGCTGGCAGATAGCCATCAGCTTGTTCTAACATCGCGTAAAGAAGATGTGGCGTTGTTATTTGTGGATTTTTTTGATTGATACAGATATTGTTTGCTTCTTGAATGGCTTCGCTAGCCTTTATTGTTAGTTTATTGAAGTTCATTATTGTTTTATTAAAATATAAATAGCACTTATTTATTTGTGGTGCTATATTTTTAATGAAAAAAAATCTGATTTCAAGTCTTTTATAATTTTTCTTATTTATATAAAATATGATTAGTAAATAATAAAATAATTCTTATTTTTATAAGTATTTATTTCTCTAAAAGTTTCTAGGTACTCTTTATGCTATATTTCAACTTTGCACAATATATCTTGTGCAAAGTATGAGTGAAAAATAAAGGTAAACTATGGAGTATAAAATAATCTTATTTTGTAATAAATAAATATGTTAGTTTATAATTGTATTATTTTTATCAGTAAAGAGAGGTATGGAAGGGGAATCCGAGATGAGAAGCGGAGGGGCAGTATGTATACAAGAATAGTTTGATTTTCTTGCTTTTATATGTTTTTTTCTTATACTCTAGCTTTGCATATTTAACTCTATAAATACTATAACATATATGAAAAAATTAACTATGGCTGCCCTAGGGATTTGAGTGATCCTTTTGACTTGAGGATTTTTTTTCTTCAGTAATCAGGGGCATTGTGATGATTTAAATTGTAAAAAATCTGATTTTACTCAGTGAACCTGAATTATTCAGGAATATTCTGAGGAGAACTTACAGGCTGCGTTTGATAGGAATGATCGTGTTGGGCTTTATTTTAAGGCAAATTGGTGTGGGAACTGTAAGCTTCTTGAGGAGGATCTTATTCAAAAAGGGATCCCAGCTGGATCAACTGTTTTGAGTGTTGATTTTGACCAGGCTTTTGAACTTAGAAAACAATACGCAGTAAACAACCTTCACACTTTGGTGGTTATTGGTAAGGACATGAATATGATCCATAAGGATAGCTCTGGTGAATATGATACTATCATCGGACTTCTTCAGTAATTTTTAGTATTCTATTGATAGCTTATGATTTTGTTTTTCGCGTTTTTTGCAGGAGTGCTTTCTGTTTTAGCTCCTTGTGTTTTACCTGTGCTTCCAGTTTTGCTTTGAGGAGGTATTGCTAAGCAAAACTCAAGGTCTCCTTATATTATTCTGATTTCTTCTCTTGTTTTTATCTTTTTATTTACCCTTTTATTAAAGGTTTCTACGTTGTTTATTGCTGTTCCAAATTATATTTGGACTTGGATTTCAGCCGTTATTATCCTAATTTATGGTGTTTTTATGCTCTTTCCTCAGTTATGGGATAAGTTAAAACTCCTCTTTTCGAGCTCTAAGCCAATAGCTAGTGTAAAAAAACAAGAAAAAAAGTCTGGATTTTGGGCTGATGCTTTGTTGGGTGCTTCATTGTGACCAATTTTTGCTAGCTGTTCTCCAACGTATGCATTGATTATCTCAACAATCTTGCCTCAAAATCTTACAATGGGGATATTCAGTATTTTTGCCTATATTTTAGGTTTCTGATTGGTTTTAGCGATTGTTATTTATTTTGGGAAAGAGGCTGTAAAAAAGCTCAACCGATATGCAAATCCAAATGGGATCTTTAAGAAGGTGATTTGAATACTCTTGATCCTCACAGGTGTTCTCATTCTTTCTTGAGGTTTTAAGTGGATTGAAGCTAAGCTTGTTGATTCCCCTTTCTGAAAAAATCTGATCAGAATAGAGAAAAATGCTCTCAATAATTTACAATAAAGATTATATAAGAAAACTCCTCTGCTGAGGAGTTTTTTGTATTTCGAGAACCTTATTCACAGGCTTTTTGAAGGAAGTTGATCAATGGAGCTGCGATTTCTAGTCCCTTCTTGGCTTCTCAGAAAATATCTCATGATATAACAAGTTCATCACTTAGCTTTCTATCTCGGATTCGGTTTTTCATAAAGCAAAGCTGATAGAAAAAATGTTTCTGATTTTTAGGCATTGATTCAATAAATTCATTTGCTTCCCTATAGGTCATTTTTAGGATTTTTTGCCATTCTGGAGTCAGCTTTTTTATGCCTTTTTCATCATTTGCAAAGAGTTTTTTTAGTGTATACAGGGACTTATAGTAAAATACTTCATACTCTCACTCCTCTGCCCTCATTTCTAATTTTCAGAAATATTCTTGAAAAGGTTTATAAGTCTGGATTTTTTTCCGCTCTTCAAAGTTGAGAATTGCATATTTTCTCATCTTGGGTTCCAATATTGGTCCAGCTCTGAAGGCTCAAACACCAATAAAGCTGTTCTTATTTGCTAAATGGAAGTAAAAACATGGGTATCCACTCCTCCTCTTTTCATAGGAAAACTCAGCTCAAAAGTGATTTTTGTAGGGTGTTTTTTCTCTACTGTAACGAAGATCTTTATTAAATCTAAACATCGTTTGAGATACTTTTAACTCAGATCGAAAGGGAAATAAGGCCTTTGCACTTTGTAGAAGAGGCTCAAGAAAACGTTGGAACCTTTTCCTCTCTTGTTGATAGAGATCATAGTTTGTATGAAGCCATTCTGTAGTATTATTTTTTTCTACCGCAGCTAGGAATTTTAGCGTGATTTCAAACATTTTGAGACTAAAGGGAAAATAAAAGGAATGAATATACAAAAGTTTAATTCAGATTTTTTTCTTTTTGTGTTCTTAAAAAGAGCTTTATAACTATTGCAATAAGAATAAATAAGATGAAGAACCACTGGCTTTTTGTGAGAAATCATATGAATTCTAGCTGACTATCGGCCCTAAGATATTCTAGTAAGAATCTGATAATTGAGTAATAAAGCAAAAAGTTCGTACTTAATATTCAGATTTTTATTTTTTTTGTTTTAAGGTAGGTTCTTAGTGTCAGTAGCTGTATAATGAATATGGTTGTTCATTCTAGAAGCATTGATAGGAAGTTGGTATTTACTCTTGGTAGCGCATCTATTTTGGTATAGACATGTGTAAGTCCTAGGTTTTGAAAGAGCTGTGCAAGTTGGCTTGGGAGCTCTGAGATTGGGATTCCATAAAGCTCTTGGTTTAGGAAGTTTCCGCATCTTCATAGGAGAATTCAGAGCGGGACAAAGATAAGAATCATGTCAAAAAGAAGTAAGAAATCAGATTTTTTAAGTTTTTGAAATCGTGAAAAGATTGTGATAGCAATTACTACCCCGATAATCCCTCAAATAAAAGACATTCCTCCTTCTCGAACTTTGAAAATTTCACTAAGATGTGTGAAATAGTAGCCATTTCCGTAAATCAGCACATGCCCTCCTCTCCCTCAGAGAATAACTCATAGTGCGATGACTAAAATCAGGTCTTCAAGATTTTCTGTTAGAATTTTTTTCACTCTTGGATAGGGAGCCATAAATGCTTGTTTCCCTAACCAGGCGAGTCAAAGATATCCTAGAAGAAACGCGATTGCGTAGAAAATACCGTATCGATAGATAGAAAATCAAAAAATACTGAATGCAACCATTGCTCTTCTTAAAATAAATGCTTGAGTATATTTTTTTGGAAAAGGGTTTCAATCAGTTTTGAGCGAAAAGGGGAAAAAATTTGCAAAAAAAACAGTTTTGAATATAATTATTAAGGTTTTTACCTTTGATTTTGAAAATTGGATGGCAGATTTGATAAAATCAATTCTCGACTTGCAAGCCGTAAAAGAAATACAGCCGGATTTTTCTGTTTTAAAAATTATTCCTAGAGACTTGGCAAAGTCTGCTCAAATCCTTATTTTTTCTACTCCTAAGAAGAAGCATCTTAACGCTTTAACTACGAATAATCATCCAGAAGAGGTGAGAAGAATACTTCATCAGCTTGAAAATAAAGGGCTTGTGACTGAGGTCTTTTATACAACGGTTGAGGGATATGAATTTGCAATGGAGCGATATTCACAAATGCAGAATCAAGCTGAACAAATTGCACAGAAGCATTTAGAGCAGCAAAAGGCTGAATGAAAGTCAGCTATTGATTTAATCCAAGAGTTTTTTGAACAGAGAGAAGATAAAGATCCATGAGATTTTATTAAGGAAATGATTAGGTTAGCCTTTCAAAGTTGAGCTTCAGATCTACATTTTCAGTCCGAAGATGAAGGTATTCAAATGAAGATTAGACTTGATGGAGTTTTGCATAGTTTAGTTTTGTTTTCTCATCAGGAGTTTTGGAAATATATGCAGAAAATCAAGTTTATCTCTGGGGTAAAGATGAATGTAGAATATTTACCACAAGATGGAAGGTTTTCATTTGAGGCATCAGATAGAAACTGAGTTCAAAAGAAAGTTGATGCCAGAATTAATTTTATGCCTGGAATAAAGAGTGAGAATGTTGTGATCAGATTTCTTGATGCTTCAAAAACTATTGATCATTTTGAAGAGATTGGTTTTTCTGCTTATCATATCGCACTTTTGAAAAAGTATATGCAGAAAACAACAGGAATCATTATTATTACAGGTCCGACTGGATCTGGAAAGACAACTACGCTCTATTCTATTCTGAAACAACTTAATGATTGAAGTAAGAAAATAATTACGCTAGAAGATCCGATTGAGTATAAGATTAGCGGAATTCAGCAGTCTCAGATTAATTATGATAAATGATATGACTATGAAACTGGTCTCAAGGCAATATTGAGACAGGATCCAGATATTATCTTGGTTTGAGAAACAAGAACTAAGGAGACAGCTCAAATAGCAATTCATGCTGCTCTTACTGGACATCTGGTCTTTACTACCCTACATACGAACTCAGTGTTAGATTCTCTTTCTAGGCTGATGAATATGTGAGTTGAACCCTATCTTTTGACTCCTGCATTGCAGCTTGTGATAGGTCAGAGGCTGGTTCGTAAAGCTTGTCCGCATTGTAGTATTCGAGAAGATGCGACACCAGAAGAAAATGCTGAAATTCTCGCTCATTTGGAGCATATTCAAAAATTTCATCCAGATTTTTGATCTTCTTATCAAGGGAAAGTTCTTCGCCCGAAATGATGTGAACACTGTAATCATTCAGGATATAGCTGAAGAATCGCAATTCTTGAACTTCTTGAAATTACTGATGATTTAAGGACTAAAATCCTTAAAAATCCCTATGGTCAAGATTTAACAGAAATAGTAAAAGAATCTGATTTTCTACCATTGCAAGATGATGGAATATTAAAGGTGATATCTTGAGAAACAACGCTAGAAGAAGTCCATAGAGTAAGTTACTAATAAAGACTCAGAACTCTTGAGTTTTTATTTTTACTTGACTTTATAGCTCAAGAAGACTAGACTAGGAGGTGTTTAGATATTTTTTTCTTGATGCTTTACCTTTATAGCTTTGATCAGTTTGCAGGTTTTGATAGAGTTTTTGCTTATCAATGAGATGAGAAGCTTGCTATTTGAGATTTAGTTTCTTTTGGTGATAATCTCTTTTTGGTCCTGTGAGAAAAGGTTGCTTTTCCTGAGCTTTACACTACTCTCTTTGTCCAGGTTGGTAGTTTTTCTCTAGTTGAAAAATCGTTTTTTTCTGAAAAGTATGTTGAACTTTTGCATTGGATGGTCTATTATTGGTACTCAAATTATAAGACAGTTATAAAGTTGTTTTTTGAATGAGATACTCCTAGTTTACTTCAAAGGAAAGGGAAAATGAATAAAAAAACAAAAAAAACTGAGGTTTTCATTGGAAAACACCAAATAGTCGCTGAAAATAGTCAGATTTTAGTTGTCTTTCCTGATCTTTGGACTCGTGAGAATTATCTTCAGACGGATAAAGAGGCTTTATTGCTTAATAGTTTAGATACTCTAGTGAGAAAGCAGACCAATCGATGGAAGATAAAGCAGTCTTTGTCTGGTGTTATAATTGCGACTGGATCGGAAATTTTTCAAGATTTTCAGAATCTAAGTGATATCTTCTTTATTGAGCCACAAAAGTGGTATTATGCGAGCCAACAAGATCCTAGATATAAGGTATGAACTGTGCTTGAAAAGATGAGCGAATTGCGAGGAGCTAAAATTAGTGAGGTTTCTTCTGAAATGTTATAAAAAAGCTGGTTTATACCAGCTTTTTCTCGGATTATATTTTCTTAACGAGTTTCCTTACTTGCTCAAAAAGATTGTCCATCAATTTTTTCTGTTTTCTTCTTTTACGAATGTGGTCAAAGATAGTTACTTTATCAAGTTTGATACCTGGAAGATAAAATCTTATCCATCGAGAAACTCTAATTGGAGTTGGTAATCGTCTATAGAGAAAACCAGGTCCATCACAAGTAGCTATAAATTCAAACTTTTTCCCTTTTAATAGTGGCTCTGGCCCTTTTTTTGTATAACGATAAGCGAATTTTGCTGTAAAGACGTTCTCATACCAGCTTTTGAACTTTGATGGAGCATCGTTGAACCAAATAGGGAAAAAGACTACAAATTTATCTGTTTCTTTAACTTTCCCCTCTCGCCAAGCCCTGAGTTCCAGATCATTAGTCGGTATTTTATCCGCTCAGAATATTAAATATCAGAAATCCCCTTCTTTGTCTTGGTAAAGATTAATTTGTTCAACATCATATTTGTGTTTTAACTCATCAAGTGCAATATTCGCAAATTGATGAGAAAGTGAGTTTTCATTCGGGTGGACCGTTAATAAGAGTATTTTTTTCATTGAGACGAGAAGAAATAAATTAAGAAAAGTTAATATTCCCTGATAAAGAAGCTCAAAAAGTCTGATTTTTTGTCTCTTTTTGTTTCTGAGGTTTAGGATTAGAATATTTTCTAGGTTGATTAGCTTGTACAGACTCGTCTTTCATAGAGAGGGAGAGCTTTTCTCTTTCTCTATCAATATCAAGGACCCTTACTTCTACTTGCTGCCCTACTTTCACTACATCATTCGGATTCTGTACGAAGTGATTTGCAAGCTGTGATTTGTGCACGAGACCATCATTATGCAAACCAACATCTACAAAGGCTCAAAAATCTGTCACATTTCTCACTACTCCTTGCAACTTCATTCAGATTTCTACATCTTTGATATCTAAAATATCAGATTTGAAGCAAGGAGCCTCAATCTCTTCTCTTGGGTCGAGTCCTGGTCTTTGGAGTTCCTTGAGGATATCTTGCATCGTTTCATATCAAAGTTCATATTTCTGAGCGAAATTTTCTATATCATTTTCTGAATATTGTGGTAGATCTTGCAATGGTAAAGTCAGATTTTTCTTTTTCATTCCAAGAATTTCTTCTAAGAATGCGTAGGTTTGTTTATGATTATCTGGATGGATCCCTGTACTATCAAGGATTTCTTTGCCTCATTTGATTCTAAGGAATCAGATCGCCTGTTCATATGCCTTTGGTCAGAGTCCTTTTACTTTTTTAATTTGTTTTTTATCTTCAAAAAGTCAATTCTCATCTCTATAAGCAACGAGATTTTTCGCAACAGTTGTTGAAAGTCCAGCGATATATTGCAAAAGCGTATAACTTGCGGTATTTACGTCTACACCAACTGCATTTACAACATCTTCGACCTTTTCTTCTAGTTTTTCTTTCAGGAACTTTTGATCAACATCATGCTGATACTGCCCTACTCCAATCGCTTTAGGATCTATTTTTGTGAGTTCAGCTAATGGATCCTGCACTCTATGAGCAATACTAATTGCACCTCTAATTGTTACATCAAGATCTGGATATTCATCTTGAGCTAATTTAGAAGCCGAATATACTGAAGCTCCTGCTTCTGAAGTAATGATATATTGGGTTTTTAGATCATTCTTTTTGATAAAATCAGCGACTACTTTTTCAGATTCTCTACTTGCAGTTCAGTTTCCAATTACAATAAGTTGAATTCAGAATTTTTTTACTAATTCTAATAGTGTTTTTTCAGCTTCAGCAATTTTTTTCTGAGGTTCGGTTGGATAAATTACTTCTTTTGCAAGGAATTTCCCCGTTTGATCCACTACTGCAAGTTTGCATCCTGTTCTAAATGCTGGATCAAATCCAAGAACTGTAAGCCCTTTTACTGGAGGCGTTAGAAGAAGATTTTTTAGGTTATCTCAGAAGACTTTGATCGCCGATTCATCAGATCGTCTCTTTTTATCTGCTCTAAGCTCTCTTTCGATTGAAGGTAGTAAGAGCCTTTCTAGTCCGTCATCTATTGCTTCTTTGAGGCATTCTAGGCTTGAGTTTGGATTTTTGGGAATAAAAAAATGAGATGAAAATTCTGATATTTTTTCTGCTGAAAATTGCAATTTGATTGAGAGTTGTTTTTCTTTTTCTGCTCTATTTACTGCCAAGTAAGCATATGAAGGGATTTCTGAGAGCTTTTTTTGATATTCTTTATAGATTTTGTAAACTCAGTTCTCCTCAAATGTTTTTGTCGCTTTAGTAAAAAGAATCGCATTAAGCTCTTCAAATTCCTTAATCTTGGCTCTCAAATCAGCGTGATCAGAGACTTCCTCGGCAACGATATCTTTTGCTCATTGAATCGCTTCTTGAACTGACTTTACTGAGGTTTTCTCATCTCCAGTATCTTTAATATATTTCTCTGCCTCTGCTTCAAATTCTTCCTTTGAGAGTTGTGCCTTTGCAAGAATCTTGGCTAATGGCTCGAGTCCTTTTGCCTTTGCAATTGTGGCTTTTGTATTTTTCTTCTCCTTAAATGGTCTATAGAGATCCTCAAGCCTCGCAAGCGTCTCAGCTTCAAGAATTTGCTGTTTAAGTTCTGGTGTTAAAAGTCCTTTCTCATCTATAAGACGAAGAATATCCTCTTTTCTTGCTTCGAGATTCTTAGTATAACTATAGAGTTCAAAAAAATCACGAAGTTGCTCGTCTGTCGCTCCTTTTGTCATCTCTTTACGATAACGAGCAATAAAAGGGATGGTATTTCATTCATCTAAAAGCTGAATGATATTTGAGATTACTGAGGTCTCCATTCAGGTTTTTTGTCTAATAATTCAGATGAGTTTTTCCATATGTTTGTGTATAAATAATAAATACTAGATTTGAGGCTCTCTTTTTTTGATAAGATTATTTTCAAATTTTTCAAGCGCGGGACTGATCTGGTTTGGAGCAAGTGTTTGTGTCGTTGCTTCCTGGGTATTTGGTGTGTTTTTTACTAGGTCAAGGAGTGAGTTACTATTCTCTTTGATCACTTCTTGAGCTTTTTCAGATCATGGATTAGTAGTATTTGCCATGGGAAGAATAGAAAATAAAAAGAATAAAAAATCAGATTTTTTATTGTATGATATTCTCCAAAAAATTCAAGTATAAAAAAAGACCTAGAAGGATACTTCTGGTCTCAGATGAGACTCAGAACCGATAGCAAGCCCTTAGAATACAGAAGGCTTTTTAGTCTCAGCAATCTATACTGCCAAGAGTAGAGAGCCTTATACCTTCTGCAGACAATAATTTAACAAAATCGGTTCTAAGTCGTTATTTCAACTTTCATTTGGGTAAACTACTCGGTTGAAGTACCGACTAGAATCTAATAACGCATTAAATTTAGTCAGTTTTTTTTATTTCTTTTTTCATTTTATTTTACGTTAATGAGCATAGCTTTATTTTTATGAAAAACAAGGACAAAATCTAATTTTCCTCTAATCATTGGTTTGCACTTTTTGTTATTCTTTTTAGTAAGATTATTGACTCTTTTTTATTTTCTTTATTATGTTTATTGTTTTAATATAGCAAAAAACCTGATTCCAACTGGATGAATCAGATTTTTTTAGCTTTTTATTGATTTTAATAGCTCGCATCACGAACAGCTCCTGGTTTTTCGGTGAATCTCATGATTTCTTTTTGAAAATGAAGCTCAACCTCACCAACTGCACCATTTCTATTTTTTCTGATACAGACATCTGTAGCTCATTTTTTATCGGTATCTGGGTCGTAATAGTCTTCTCTATGTAGCATAAGAACCGCATCCGCATCCTGCTCAATTGCTCCTGATTCTCTCAAATCTGAGAGTTGAGGCTTTTTATCGACTCTTTGTTCTACAGCACGAGAAAGCTGAGAAAGTGCCATAATTGGGACTTCTAACTCTCTTGCTAGTTCCTTCAGACTTCTAGAGATATCTGAAATCTCTTGAACTCTATTTCCTGCATAACTTGTTCCATGCATAAGCTGAAGGTAATCAATAATCACAATATCGAGTCAGCCTTTTTCAATTTTTAGTTTTCTCAGTTTTGACTTAAGTTCTGGAACTGTTAATGCTCCTCTATCATCAATAAATATTTTCGCTACTCAGAGCGTACTATTTGCTTCTCAGATTTTTGAGAAATCTTCCTCATTCATCTGTTCTGAACCATTAAGTTTATACATAGGAACTCCAGCAACTTCTGAGAGAATTCTATCAACAATTGATTCTGAGCTCATTTCAAGCGAGATAAAAACTACTGTTTTCTGTTGTTTTAGTGCGACATTATTAAGTACATTTAATGCAAAAGCTGTTTTTCCCATACTCGGTCTAGCCGCAAGAATAATCAATTCTCCAGGCTTAAATCAAGTCAGCATCTTATCTATACCTTCATATCCAGAAAACACTTTCGATTCATTCAGTTTTTCTGGATTATCTGCATATTCAATATACTCCATCACCCTCTTTTCCAAGATGTCTCAGATTGCAATAATGCCCTCCCCTACTTGATTTTGAGTGAGATCAAAAATTTTCTTTTCAATAGCATCAAAAATCTGAAGTGTGTCTTTCTGTTCATAGACTTCACCACTGATTCACTGACAAACTTTTAAAACCTGCCTGAGGAGAGATTTTTCTCTTACAATTTTACTGTATTCGGAACATGGTTGTGTAGAGAAAAGGAAAGAAGAAAGATCATAGAGGTAATCGACTCCTCCAATTACATCTAGATTTCAATTTTTAGAAAGCTGATCAGAAACCGTTACTACATCAATAGTCTTTCTCGCCATTCGGAGTTGCTGTATCGCTTCGTAAATGTAGCTGTGTTCCTTTTGATAAAAGTCTTTATAACCTAGTTTATCTGAATCATAAATCCACATTACTTCACTATCAAGGAGAGCTCAACTGATGACTCACTTTTCAGCCTCTATATTATGTGGAGGAAGATTGATATTTTCAGGCATTTGAGGATATGATTGAAAGATAAATAACTAGAGATTATGATAACAAAAAATGAACTAAAATCAAGGGAAACTTTAGTTCATCTTTGGTATTTCTTTTAACTTTTTCACAAGTTTTTAACAGTAAGGAGAAGTCACAGTTCTTATCTTTTTACTCTCTACTAAGTTCTCTAATCTTATTTTTTGCTTTCTCGTTTGCTGGTTCATATTCTAGGGTATTGAAATAGAACTTCTTTGCATTATCAAGATCTCCAATTTGTTCATAAAGCTCTGCTGTTGCCAGCAAATATTTTGGGTTTGTAGGTCTAAGCTTTACAATCTTTTCCATATAGGCAAGAGCCTCTCAGCTTCTATTAGTATTATAGAATATCTCAACCATTGTCAGATAATATTTTGGATTATCATTCTTTAGATTAATAGCTTTTTCTACAAGAAGTTCTGCTGTTTGATTGTATCCAGCCATAAAATAAATCTCTCATATTTGCCAAATCGCTTTATGATCGTTCGGATCCTTTTCTGATACTTTTTTAAGGAGAGAAAGTGCTTTTTTATAATTTCCTAAAGTGAAGTACAATTCAGAGAGAGGCTTTAGGACTTCAAGAGATTCATCATCAATTGCTAATCCTTCAATCAGCTTTTTTTCATATTGTTCAAACTTCCCACTATTCTTGAGGATATTCGCTTCAATAAGGATAGTTTCAAGTTTCTTTTTATTCTTCTCTTTATCCTCTGCTGAGCTTTTAGACTCAGTATTTTCTTCTTTAGTTTCAAGATCTTCTTGAGGGGTATCTTTTGCCTCTTCTACTTCTGTTGAGTAGTTATTTGAGATGAAATCGTTTTCCTGTTCCTGTAGTTCTTCTTTAATCTCTTGCATTTCTTTATTTTCTTTAGCTACTTGTGCTTTAGTTTTGATAAATCAGAGAAAGCGTCTGCTAGCTCGCCATAATAATAATCCAAGAGGGATTACGATCATTGCTACTGTGAGAGCGATCCAAGCATAAGCTAATAATTTAGACATTCCGTAAACAAAAAGAATAAAACAGATTTCTACTTTATGAATTAGTTGATTCTAAGGCTGAAAGAGGCACTCTTAGAATAGCTCCTTCTGGAGTTTTTAGAATAACTTCTCTCGTCATGATATTATATGAACTAACAATTCAATTTTCATTTGATCATGGACATTTTATCGTAGATCATTTAGTTGGGAAATTCTTAGCTTCCTCTTGGTAGATTTCTAGTTCATACATCAGACTACATTTCAATTTTCAGCATCTTCCCTTTAATCTTTCCATATCTCTCCCATCTACTCCTTGCAGTCCAATGCACTCAACTTCTACACTAGGTAAAGGATTCAGACTTTGGCATGCAGTAAGCATACCACAATCAGAACCAACTGCATAATCTTTAGCTGCAGGATCAAGTCTCATCATATCTCTTGCTCAGATTTGGAAAAGAAAAAGATTTTTTCAGATTTCTGATCTAAGTTCCTTTACAAAATCTCAAAACACATATCTTTCCTCAGAATAAAAATAGAAATAAATCTGATCACCTATGGGATTATATCTTGCAGTGATTGGTCTCGAACCCTCAAATCTTAATTTAAATTTCTTCTTAAAACTAGGGAATACCTTATGAGCAATATCTTGTTGCTCTAAAAACTCTCTAGATTCCTCCTCAGAAAATGCTCTTTCAAATTCAACAGTTCTGCTTGCTTTGATTGGATATCAAATCACCAGTCAAATAGAGCTTTTTTGAACTCACTTTTCCTCACAGATGTAGACAATCTTATCTCAATGTCTAAGTTGAGTCTTAATTTCATCAGGGCAATTAAGAACTTTAAAATTCTTGTTCATAAAATAGTCTAAGACATAGAGTTCCATTGTATTAGTATAATCAGTAAATATCTATTTAATGGTATTATTCAGTTTTTTCTTTCTTAGTTTTTTTATTTGTGCTTGATACTTCTTCTGTAGTATCTCCATTCATCATTTGAACGAACTCTTCACTAGAAAGATATTCTTTTTCAAGCAATATTTTACACATTTTTTCTATGAGATCCTTATTTTCAATCAGAATTGTTTTTGCCTTTGTATAAGCTTCCTCTAGATAACTCTTAATCTTTTTGTCTAGCAGCTCTGCCATCTTTTCACTATAAGGATTTGTAAAAGATTGTTCCTCAGAATCTTTTAGATAATTAATTGGTCCAAAATCTTCATCCATCCCGTATCTTAAGATCATATTTTTCACAATAGCAGTAGCTCTCTGGAAGTCATTTGATGCACCAGTTGTAATCTCATCTTTTCCAAAGAAAACCTCTTCTGCAGCTCTTCCTCAGAGTAAAGTTACAAGCTCATCAAGGAATTTTGCCTTTGAATAAAGGTTTTTATCTTCCTCCGGAGTAGTCCAAGTGACTCATAATGCTTGTCCTCTACGTACAATTGAAATTTTTTCAACAGGATCAGCGTTTTCAAGCAAGTGTCCGGTCACCGCATGTCCCAATTCATGATATGCAACCAGCTTTTTTTCTTTTTCTTTTGTAGATTTCACTTTTTTCTCAGGTCACATAATTACTTTTTCAAGTGCATACTCAAAATCTTGAATTGTCAATATTCCTCTATCATCTTTTGCTACTTGCAGAGTCGCTTCGTTTACTATGTTTTCAATATCAGCTCCAACAAGTCCGCTCGTTCTCCTTGCTAAAGATTCAGTATTAACTTTTTGATCAAGCTTTTTATTCTTGAGATAATAGTTGAAAATCTGAATTCTTTCTTCATATGTAGGAGCAGATACAAGGACTTTCCTGTCAAATCTTCCGGCTCTTAGAAGTGCCGGATCCAGAGTATCAGGTCTATTGGTCGCAGCAATGACAATAATGTTTGTAGATTGATCAAATCCATCCATTTCAGTTAGGATTTGATTAAGAGTTTGTTCCTGTTCCTGGTGTCCTCAAGTATATCAAGATCCTCTTCTCTTTCCTATTGCGTCAATTTCATCAATAAAGATAATCGCTTTACCTGCAGCTTTTGCTTGCTCGAATAGTTTTCTCACTTTTGCAGCTCCTAGTCCAACAAGCATTTCCATAAATTCAGATCCAGCTGTTGAGAAGAATGCAACATCAGCTTCTCCAGCCACTGCTCTTGCAAGAAGTGTTTTTCCTCCTCCTGGAGCACCATAGAGCAAGACTCATTTAGGAGGTCTTACTCCTAATTTCTCATATTTTTTTGGATTTTTGAGATAATCTACAATTTCAATCAGTTCATTTTTTACTTCATCCATCCCTGCAATATCGCTGAAAGTCGTTTTACTTTCAGATTTTTTGTTTTCTTTTCAAACTTTCACTCAGAAGAGATTATTTCATCCCTTAGGCATGATAAATCTCATTCCCACATAAAGAATGATGATGAAAATAATAATATATCCAACTTGTGCAATCAGCTTAGACAAAAGACTTTCTCACTTATAGGTCACAAGCACTGTATTATCTCCTGTTACGCTAATTCCAAGTTCTGTAAGCGAAGTTGAAACTGGTTTTGTCGTAGTAAGGAGATTATAGTTTTCAATTGTTACCTGATTTCAAAAGAGTAAGTTCTGAGTTCAAGATTCAATAAATGAGAATCCCTTCAATTCCTGATCATTGATAAGTTCTATTTTTGAGAAACTTCAGCTTTGATAATTTGCCATCCATTCACTTAAGGGAAGCTGTTTTGTTTCTTGTATAGCTTCTATTGTTCCTGTTCACGTATTAGAGAGTGTAAGCGTGCTATTTGACTGCAAAAATCTTAATCCTAAAGTTATTATAATAATGAAGAGTAATCCATACTGAAACCATTTCCATCATAGAGATCATGTTTTTGCTTTTTTTTGTGGTGTTTTTTTCATTTATTATCTAGTGGTCATATGACTAAAGTTTCTTAACTATAAGGAACTAGAAAACAATTTCAACATAAAAAAACCTATTAAAAGCGAGCATTTAACAAAAAAAGAGAAAAAAAAATCTGATCTTGCTTTTTGAATAAATTTCCGCATAATGCATTTAATTTTCACTTTGTCAAAAAAAACTATGACTGAACTTAAAGCACTTCTTAAAACTACTCCTCAATATATTAATCTTCTATCATCTCATGGGATAAAAAACATTAAAGATTTTTTTAATTATTTTCCAAGAACGTATGAAGATAGGGCGAGCATTCAACCTCTCAACAATCTCCAAATTAACGAAAAAGGAACAACAGCGACAAAGGGGAAAATTATAGAAAAAAAAGTCTTTAGAAGAGGTGGTAAAACAATTTATGACATCAAATTTGAAGATGAAAACTGAGCTCTTTGAGCGATCTCAATTTTTAATTCTGGGTATTTAGCGAGTAAAATTGAAGAATGAAAGTGGTATATTATTGTTGGTAAGCCAAATTTTAAATATGGAAAAATTATTTTCTCGCATCCAGATATCGTTCCAAGTTCAGAGAGCTGAGAAGTCAGTCAGCTCTATAATTCAGGAAGGATTTTCCCAGTTTATTCTGAAATGAACTGAATAAAACCATGATGGTTCGCTAAAAAAATTCGAGAAAATCTACACCAAGTTCCCTTATGTTTTTCTGAATATCTCCCGGACAAGTTTCTAAAAGAGTTTAATCTCTTAAATGTAATAGATACCATTCAGAATATCCATTATCCTCAGAATCATCAATTAAAAAATCAAGCAATTCATAGAGTATTCTTTGACAGATTGCTAAGAATTCAGATTTTTTCTCTTATGAATAGACGTCAATATCAAAGCCAAACAAAACAAATCAGTCAATCACAACAGTGGGAAGTTTTAAAAGAACTTTTAACTCGTCTCCCCTTTGAACTTACGACCGCACAGAAAAAGGTTGTAAAACAGATTATTAATGATTTTCACTCTTGAAAACCGATGTTAAGACTTCTTCAGTGAGATGTTTGAAGTGGGAAAACGATCGTTGCTACCCTGTGAGCTTATTATATTAAGCAAATTTTTAACGGGCAAACAGCATTTTTAGCGCCTCTTGAGGTTTTGGCTCAACAGCACTATAGAACAATTGCAAAATTTTTACTACCACTCTGACTTAGGGTTGAATGTATTACTGGTTCCCTAACGAAAACACAAAAAGAAAAAATAAAATCTGATCTAGAAGCATGAAAAATTGATGTGATCATCTGAACTCATGCTTTATTGCAAGGAGGAATTAAATTTCATAATTTGCAGTATGTTGTAATTGATGAACAACATAAGTTTTGAGTAAAGCAAAGAGCCTTTTTTAAGCAATTCTGATCTCCACATATTTTACAAATGAGTGCCACCCCTATCCCAAGATCAATGGCGATCGCATTTTTTGGAGAATTTGATGTGAGCATTATCAATGAATTGCCTCAAGGGAGAAAACCTATTGAGACAAAGATTATTAGCAATAATGAATTCCTAAAGCTTAAACCGTGGATTGTTGATAAGGTCCTCAAAGGACAGAAAGTCTTTGTTGTTACTCCACTTATTGAAGAGAGCGAAACATTGGATGAGGTACAGTCTGCTTTATCGAGTTATGAGGAAATGCAAGGGCTCTACCCAGAATTATCTGCGAAAATCTGACTCCTTCATGGGAAAATGAAGCCTAAAGATAAAGATCAAGTAATGTCAGATTTTAAGTCTTGAAAATTAGTAATGCTTGTCTCTACCACAGTTATTGAGGTCTGAGTAGATGTACCAGAGGCAACAGTAATGATTATAAAAAATGCAGAAAGATTCTGACTTGCACAACTTCATCAGTTAAGGGGAAGAATTGGAAGATCAGACCTTCAATCTTATTGTTTTCTAGAAACTCCAAAAAAAAGTTGAGAAAGTTATGAAAGACTAAGAGCTATGGAGGAAACTACGGATGGCTTCAAACTTGCTGAGCTGGATCTTCAAAATCGTTGATCTGGGGAGATTTTAGGAACGATGCAGTCTTGACTCAGTGATATCCCATTTGATGTTTTATCTGATTTAAATTTTTTAGAAAAAGTTCAACAAGGAGCTCATCGGTTGTTGGAGCACTATCCAAATTTTGAATGATTACCTCAGCTACAGAAGTTTTTGGATGAGAAAATTGGAGATATCTTAGCATAAATAAAAAAACTCTCTAAATATTCTTAGAGAGTATAATCCCTAGTTTCCCATTTTCATACTCATATTACCGCTTCCCATCTAGGATTCTAGGGATTTTGTTTGTGAGAAATCAGTTCTACTATCAAGTTTCTTTTTGAGAAGGTACAGATAGATTGATATAAATTCTTCCAATTTTATCAATTGATATATCAAAGGATATTCCAACTTTTTCATCATTGTCAGATGAATATTCACCTTCTAGTTTAGACTCGGATAAAATCTGCTTTTTGTCTTTTTGATAAAGCTTTTTATCAAGCTCAACATCGCTTATCTTTTCTTTTTTTTGCTGAGTAGAACTTTGGTTTTTTTTTAATTTTCATACATTTTTTGTTTTTTTGATTCTTAAATATATATAAAAGCTTATTAAAGTCAATACTAAGTATAGTAAAAAAAGATAAAAATCAGATTTTCCTCGCTTATATTTCGTGATAATGTTGAAAAAATATTTTTTCTGACTATACTTTTATAAATTTTTTATTTGTAGCAAATCCCATGCATATTAAGGAAATTAAAATTTCAAATCTCTTGAGTTTCCCTTATAAAGAAGACTTTGAAAATATGGAAAAAATTTCATTTTTTTCAAACTGCAGTATAGGCCTTATTATATTTCCCCTCTCTTCAGGTATTCCTTTAAGTCCTTTTAAGGAAGTTCCTCTTACAAGCCTGAAAATAAATGTCTCAATATTATCATCAAGATTATGTCCAGTAGCAACTTTATCATAATTTATATTTTGCAGGTCAGTTTTTAGAACTTTTTTGTACTC
>ERZ773008.24-NODE-24-length-133764-cov-46.416524_pt1 | contig 133764 bp, 130 predicted proteins | sample MGYA00580664_ERZ773008 | MGnify/ENA primary metagenome ERZ773008 (study PRJEB29015, sample SAMEA2738016) | human oral metagenome | biome: human oral; feature: human-associated habitat; material: dental | place: China | collected 2048 ...
CCCTGTATATGCCCTAAAAACGGCTGGGAAACGCGGGAAATGGGGCTTATTTTGGCTATTTCGCTTAATTGACCCTATAAAGGCTGTTTTTCAGGCTAAAACTAGGAGAAAAACCATGAAAATCACAAGTATTACTGCTCGGATTGAGAAGACTGTAAATTTGGGAAACTACGAAAACGTCAAGTTTGCCCTAGAACAAACCGCAAGCATTGACGTGGAAAGTGGCAGCAAGGAACACTCCAAAGCTATTAAGGAATTAGTAGTTTCAACGACTGAATTGTTAGAGAAGGAGATTAACTATGGGTTACGCACCCTTGCGGAGTAGTTGGGAAGACAACTACATGAATATGGCTCGCCTAGTAGCGGGTACTTCACAGGCTGAAAGGGCAAAAGTCGGCTGCATCATCGTGTTGCCTAGCGGTCTGGTTTCCTTAGGCATAAACGGAACGCCTAGCAAATGGCATTCTAACGTGTGTGAGGAAGACGGGGAAACACTACCTGAGGTATTACACGCAGAAGAAAATGCCCTCTCTAAACTGCTAGTTTCGGGTACTTCTAGTGTAGGGGGTCATGTATTCGTAACAAGAAGTCCATGCCGAAACTGCGCTAAACTTCTTATTGCAGCCAAAGTTTCATCTGTTACTTTCTTTGAGTTTCACTCTGAAACAGTAGGTTTATCCTTATTACAAGAAGCCAAAGAGATAGTTGTGTTTCATGCTAAGGAAGTGAGAAAGGATAACAATGGAAATCCGATTTACACCTATGAAAGGATAGGATAATGAACCCTACTGAAACCAAGATTGAGTTCATAGCTCAATCTATCATAGATGCGCGTAAAGCGTATGAAGACGGAAAGCCCTACATTACAGATGAAGTGTATGACGAGCTAATGGAAAGGTTGAAAGAATTGCAACCAGACCATCCTGCTTTGAATAGACATCTAACTCCTGTTAATAAAGGGGACGTAGAAATGCCTTTCTGCCTACCATCTTTGGCTAAGATACGCCCTGACAATGGGGCAGATGATTGGCTGGAAAAGAACACTACGTCAGCGGGCTTTGTAATCTCTGCTAAACTAGATGGGTTGGCAGCTATGGCTATCTATAAGCGCGGCAAGCTGGTTGAGATGTATTCGTCTAGCGATGACGGATATACAGGCAAGGACATTATGCACCTCGCCCCTTACATAGAGAACCTGCCCAAGACTATCTCTGATAAGAAAGGTATGTATGCGGTACGGTTAGAGCTTATCGTAAGCAAGAAAGACTTTGCTATTGTCTCAGACGAATATAAGAATGCTCGTAACTTTGCTAGCGGCATTAAGAACGCTACTAAGGGCATTCACAAACACGCTTCCTTATTATCAGCAGTAGCACTCTCCCTGTTAGAGCCACGCTATAAGCCATCTACCGCTTTTGCCGTGTTAAAGAACTTAGGCTTTGAAGTAGCCAAGTATAAAAAGGTAGACGCGGTAAATAGCTTAGAGCTATCTCGCCTGCTAGTTACTTTGTCTAAGTACAAGTACAATATAGACGGGTTGGTTATTGAAAAGGACAAGGAAACCAAAGTCCCTACTTCAATACCGAGTAATGTAGTGGCGTTTAAGGACAATACCTTATTGGACTACGCGGAAGCTACTGTTGTAGACGTAATGTGGGAAATCTCTCGGTATGGGAAATATACTCCTGTCATACTTGTAGAACCTGTTGAGTTGGAGGGTACTATTGTGCAGAGAGCAACTGCCCATAACGCCAAGTTCGTCAAGGATAACAGGATAGGGAAAGGGGCTATTGTACACTTAATCAAGAGTGGGTCTATCATACCTAAGATTGAGAAAGTGTTGAAACCTTCTAAAATAAATCCATTTAAACAGATTGCGGGTAAATATATGTGGAATGAAACAAATGTAGATATATTCATTAAGGATAACGAGGACAATGACGAAGCTACTGTCCGCCGTATTACGCACTTCTTTAACGTATTAGGGGTAGACGGGCTGCGTGTAGGTTCTGTGCGTAATATCTATGAAAGCGGGAAAGCACAGGATGAAGCTGATATGCTATCCTTACCTGTTTCGGACTGGGTCAGCGAATTAGGGATGAATGGCAGGAAAATACACTCTTCCATTCAATCTATCCTTAAAGAGGGTATTACAATACCTCAGTTAGCCTATGCGTCTGGTTTGTTTGGCAGGGGCATGGGCTATGACCGCCTGCAAACTATTTACGATTACTTTGGGTATATTGAGGGTTTCTTAAAGGCTGCCGAACTGGGGCATTCTGGATTGGAAACTATAAGTCAGTCTGTATTAGGGAATAAGACTGGTATTATGTTTGCTGAAAACTACTCTAAGTTCATTGAGTTTGTAGGGGAATTGAAAGAGAGTGTACCTAACTTCCACCTAGTAGAAGTAGAGGCTATTCTTCTGCAAAGCGACAGATTGCGAAATTTCACGGTGTGCTTTACTGGTGTCCGAGACAGGGAATTAGATGTATTAGTGCGAGAGAATGGTGGGTCTATTGTTTCTAGTGTAAACAAGGACACTACCCATCTAGTAGTAAGAGACCTTAATTCTACGTCCTCAAAAGCCGTGAAAGCGCGAGACTTAGAAATTCCCTTATTAACCATTCAGGAGTTCAAAGACCTGATTAACAAAAAGCTGAAAGGTTTAAAATGATTGAATACTTAGAAGAGGCTGTCCGTGGCTTGGCGGAGAGCAATGGCGTGGTTTACAACGCAGACCTGCCCCTGCGAAAGATGTTCCCTATGATAAACGCAGACGAATTGGAATTGCGCGTTACGTTACTAGCGGAACAACGCTTAGACGATATGTCTGGCGGCAATATGGTAGAGTTCCCACCTGAAATAGGGGACGCCATTGAAAACCTTTCCTTTGCGGACTGGTTGTCTATGGTAGAGGAATATGCAGATGGGTATATGGAAAACTTGGAAATGTTAGACGAGGAGGAAATAGAATGAAACTTGAATTAGTTTTTGACGCTGTTAAGTATAAGGAAATAGACTCTGAAAACCAAAGCAGGGTTCTTTCTGTATTGTCAGACTCGGTATTAGGGGTAGGATTAGCAGGTCGTTTGTTAGCCAGCGCAGACCGAACCAGCCACTCCCACATTAACCTGCAAGCTCGGCTAGCCCGCTGTCGGGAATACTTAGACAACTATGTGCCTATTTACAGGGAAGAGGAGAAACATCGTGTTATACCTGAACTCCTGTATATCTTAATGTTTGATTGTGGTCGCATTACTACTGAAAGCACAGCAATTGAGAGCATGGCTGTTTCTGTTTTAGAGCTAGCCAAGCTGAAAGCGGGCTTAACAAGTGAGCAAACGGCTATTCTCTCTCAACTGCAAGAAGACTTGACTGTACAGAAATACAAGGACATTCTTGACAACGTAACGAAAGCCACGTTCACTAATGTAGATGGTATTCGTTGGTATTGTGAATACCTGCTCTACAACAAAGAAGTATTTGACCCAGACAAGTGGTTTAGCCGAATTGTGAATGTGCAGACAGTACCGACTTCTATTCTAACACGGTCTACCCAAACGTTGTCCTATTACAAGGATAACGTAGACCGAGTCATTTCTGCGCTAAGGGGCTTTTATTTCGGCAAGGCTAACAATGGTCTGGCTTATTCTATCAATGTTTATTAGGATTGTAATATGAAAGGCTATAACGGTTCTTATGACGAAACACTTAGCCCCCTTGAAGACGGGGTATTACGCACTCAAAATCAAGAACAAGAAGACGAATTTGTACGTTCCTTAGCGGTTAGAAATCCTCCGTTAAAAGAGAATGAAATAGAGGATTATCTAGCGAGAAATCCTGAGCGTAAATACCTAGTTAATGAGTCTACGTTAAGCGGGCAGGATTTGTCCCCTTTCGCCGTCTTCAAGCTGGGAAAAGACCCTTTCCTAGTGGCTTTAAGAACAGCCAAACCAGTAGGGGAAGATGGTCTTGTTTATGATAGACTGTATGTACAAGGGGACTTAAAGTGGTATCAGGAAAACAAGACAGCTTTGTCCGATTTGATGTCCCTAGGTCAGAAACACGATACTTACAGAGGGTTAGCTTTCTACACAGATAGTGAGACCCACACTTATCGTATTGTAATGAAATACATCGAGGACATTGCCGCCATTATCCCTTTCAAGGAACATACTAAGGAGACTAACAATGAAAAGTCAACAACCTGTCCTGGCAGACTTACCCCTATCGCCTCAGTATTTAAGCGAGGCATTTAACCTGAAAGAACGACAGGAAGCCCAACTTTCTGTTAAAGAAGAGTTTGAACGCAGGTATAATGTAGAGGAACCTGTGGAGGTATAATGGGAGAGGTAACTGTACACCTATTAGAGAACTCCCAGCCTGTGAAAATACCTGTTGCGGATATTATAAAGGTAGTGGGTAACGTAGCAGGAAAAGGTTCTATTGTTTACACTAAGGACTCATCTTATGAAGTGTACGAAAGTCCATGTAGATTTCGTAAGTTCGGGTTTTAACCAACAAGCTGCTCTTATTCGTGGGGCAGCTTTTTTTTTTCAAAGGAAAATCATGAAACTGACATCTAACCATATCATCGTAACCCAGACAACAAAGGTTATTGATGACTTGCATCTGTTTAATTTGGCTATTGAATGTGGCATTTCAAGCCATCGTTTGAATGCTATTTATGGGAAAGTAGGTCATAGTCTAACCCGCTTAGAGGATAATGTAGCGTTAAAGCTACTAACAGATAATGGGTGTGAACTGGCTTACTTGCAGAACTATTTGTTGAATAAGGCAGCCCCAGACGGGAAACAGTACACATCTTTGACCTTGCAAATTCAATATTACAATGACGCTAAGGAATTGCTGTTAGAAGAGTTTGAATACGAACTCCCACCTATCAAACAATCTCCCCCTTACGTTAAGTACGAAGATGGGTATTTCATTTCCCGAGTGGAAGCAGTAGCTATTCCTGCGGATGCTCTTGAAAAGGTGGACATTATCCTAAATGAAGATGGTTTAGCCTGCCACAAATACCTTGTTAAGAAAGACTGCAATGTATATGGTTACGGCAAATGTCTGGCTAAACAAGTAGAGGATGTGCCTGTTTCTGATGCTACTAACGTAGGCTCGGATACTACCAACGTAGATACTGCTAACAAGGCTAAGGAGGATTACCCACGAGATGTTTCTGTTACCGCTACTCTCCGCAACAGAAATGGTCAGGTTTATGTAGACTTGGTTAGCGACTACCCATTCTGGGCTAGACTGGCATTCCCCAAAGAGAAAGCCCTTGTTAAAGAAGTAGACGGTGAGTTTACTTGCAGCATCCCTTATAACTCAGGCTATTACGGCTATAAAGACGGGCAAATTGTGTTGTTTAGTGGAAATACCATACAAGATAACTGCGTGTGTGTAGTCGTAGGTAACGCCCACTCCGAAAAGACTATTGCCGTGTCTGGTCTTGTTATTCACAGGGAGGTAAGCGATAGCCCCTTAAAAGAATATGACAAGAACCAGTACATTGAAGCTAATAAGGATGATGGTACTTTGTTTTTAGGTAGTGTAACGGAAGAAAACCCTTTTGCCTATTCAAATGAGTCCACTATCGTGCTGTTTACCAATGGCGTTCGGCAGGAAATCAACGTAAGACACACGTTTATGAATGGTCGCATTTACGGTACTCCTAACCATCCTCTTTTGAAAGCAGGGGCGTATTCCTTCCGCATTAAAGAGCCTATTCATAAAGGGGCGGGCGTCTCCTTTACCTGCTACTTATCGCATACAGACAAAGAAGCCCCTGCTATGCTGGTAGACGATTTACCATTATTGAAAGTGTTTCCTATGGCTCTCAATGACGGGAAAGCGTTAATAGCGGTAGACGGTATAACGGCTATCGGGGTTTACTGTCCCATCCCTCTTAAACTGGAAACAGAGATTAACGGCAACAAAGGTATGGTCTATACCAAAGCAGGCTATTCTGTTCTTACTTTCAACGTACAAAGCAAAGATGTTGTTTCTTTGTATTTGCTAGGGAAGTTAATGTATGGGGCGGAAGTAGTAGGTGTCGGAAGTCTAAGTCCTATTAAGGTAAGTGAACGGTTAGCATCTTTGCCCCAGTACAATATGGAGCTGTTTGTTACAGAAGGTAAGGCAGCCCTGCACGTCCCCTGCCCTTATTTCTATCATTCCGATTCTCAACAACTGGTTATTCCCCTAGACGTGGTGGATAACCAGTTAGATGAAGACCCACTCTTTGATAGCAATGAAACAGACAACAAAACAACCCCCACTTTCCCTATTCTATGTGGATATAAACTATCATCATTGGGTGCATACATTGAAATAGAACCGCTTACGGAACTGGCTTCTGGCATTAGACGGAAGCTAGAAAAAGAAGTACAAGCGGTACACGTCTCGTTTGCGGGTAATGAAGCATACTTACCTGTGTCTCGCACTATTGAAGTTCTGCCTATGGTAGAGAAAGTAAATATGCACAAAACCGTAAAAGACGGGATGATTTGTTATGTGTTAGAGGACGAAGATGCCTATTTCGTGGCAAGTAGCGGACAGCACTTTGTATCAGACAACAAGCTATATACCAACATTGATAATTCAGATATTATCGTGGTAGTAAATGGCATTCCTCTTTATGTGAAAGGATAATAACATGGAATTGGAACTTTTGTTAGAACGTGTATATGTAGGTACGGAACACGGAGAAGTGCTTAAAGTGGACGGGTATTTACCCACTCTTACAGATGACATTGAAGATGACTCTTATATGCTGCCCCCTACGTTAGAGACGTATTTCGGCAAGCCGTTTGAGACGGTAAACGGCGTGTTCCCTATTTATTTGGAACCAGCCTACATGACAGAGAAATGGTGTCTGAAACAAGGGGTACGAGACTATACTAAGGATAAAGTCCCTACTATCTTTGTTTCGTTAAAGGGTCAACTACGTTTGAAAGTGGAGCCTAATACCATTGTTGAATACAACAACCTCAAATACCATTCAGGTCTGAAAGGGGAGGTAGTGCTGTGTATTCAAAATCCGTATAATTACATCCGATATAACGACAGGACACTCTTAGTTAGATTGGTTACTTTGGACGAATGCCTAGTTGATGTGAGATATAAGGGACAGAAATACCCACAACGTGCGTTAGCCCATGTTCCGCTTCTGGTAAAAAGAAATGCCAGCTTATTTCTGAGCAACCACGCCCTTATTTACTATGGTGGAGAAATGGTCTTAACAAACTTCCTACCCACAAACAAGGGGTACAACGAGGTTTATGTGTATGGCGTGTCCTATAATGGGGAGCCTAACGACTTCCATCCCGAGTTTATGGTTCATTACCGCACAGACGAGTTGGCAGAACAGTTGCGGTATGCTCACGGCGTTAATCTGAAAACTAACGTAGCTTCCTTACTGGTATTAGACGCTGAAAGTTCCTTGTACATTAAAGAAGTAGAGGGCATGAAAGCCGTAGTTAGCCTGAATATAGGTCTAACAAGTGCCAACAAAGTTCTGTATTACGGCAAACGGATAGACGGAAAAACAGTTAAGGCGGTGGACGTATTTGGGGTAGAGTGGGAAATCCCAGTAAGCGGGAAAGAAGTTACAGCTAATTGGAATAATACTTCCTTGTTGAACGCCGCTTCCTATACTCTTAACAACGTGAATGACGATACTGTTACTTTTGAGGGCGTATTTAACCGTAAGACCTTCTACAAGCACAAAGGGCAAGCCATAGACGAAATAGATGGTGGTTTGTACTATGTGTCTGGGGCGAGTGGGTACTATGGGGCTGTTTATGTATATTCAGACGGTGCTATCCTTATAAACGAAAAACCATTCATCTATACTCCGTATGAAACAGACATTGGTATTCCTATTAACGGTGGATATTTAACTGTTTTGGACAAGGCTACCTACACATTTAGCAAAGCTCTCAATATCCAAGTATGTAGCGAGTACGGTGTTGCTCAACCTTTGGGGTATAAGGACAGTTATAATAGTAGCATCCACTATACAGATAACTGTATAATGCTGGATTGGTCAGATGAAAAATCTGATGAGGACAATGCTGTTAAGGAAGAGGTTAGTAACGATAGTCCGCTTAACGATAGTCCGCTTAACGATAGTCCGCTTAACGATAGTCCGCTTAACAAAGCTCTATACCGCGTAAGTGAAACTCACAGTAAAATGGCTAAACGGTTGGGAGTAACTACTACCATTGAAGAGCCCCTTGAATACAAGGTAGAGCCTTTCAACAATAGACTTTCTGTTATTACGGTGCAGGGTCTAGCTAACGTAATGGTCATTAAGCAGGGGGAAGAATATACTGCCTTTAAAGGCAATATGGCATTCTTTAATAGGGGTGTGGATGCTCTTGTTTATGTGCTGTATAGTGGAGTCGTACAAGCTATTCCTCTGCCCGCTGAAAATGGAAAAAAGGACATTGAAGTCTCCATAGATGACGGGGAATTAGATGTAACCCCTAACTTGATTACTTGGAAGCGTACTAACTTCAATAATGGTAAGATTACCATAAATGGGGCTATTATCAAGGACGAGTTAGGCTCTGTGGTAGCTAACCCAGTTGAGGGTAAGAAATATACTGCTATTTTTCAAGACAAGACTAGCATTCCCCTTACAGTAAAAAGTATGTATGGCAAGGAAGTATGTGTCTTTAACCAAAGTGAGGGTTATACTACGGTTATAGGTACTCCTAACCATACCATAGAAGTAGCAGGTAACAAGTCTAAGGTGTTTATGCAGGGTGCTCTTGCAGACGTAAGTATAGGTTCTACCGTCATCAAAAAGCCAGAACCGCTCAATGTGTACAAATACCTAAGCATAGGTCATATTATGAAAGGGTATTATGGTCTAGTTAGCAAAACAGGGCTTACCCTGTGGGGCAACGACCTGCCTATTGCTCAGGACACTGTTGCTGTTTGCCAGATGTACAAGGTAGACGGCGTAACCTGCGTGAATCGGGAGAACATTTATGTGTTTAACGAACGAGCCCTACTAAATAACGTGTCTAGTAGGGTGGTTAAGGATGATGCTTTGTGTGATGATTTGCTGCTTAGACCGCATGAAAACGACAAGGTAACTATCTATGTGTATGCTCCTTACGGTTGCACGGTTAAGTATGGCAACTATCATCTAACTTGGAATGACGGTTGCTATACAGCAGATGTACTGTGGCAGGAGGGTACTATGGTTACGGTGTCTAACATAGCTAACAGTACAACTCTATACCCATTATCCTATATGTAATTAAAAGTCAAAAGAAAGCCCCTGTTCTCTTTGTTGAGACAGGGGCTATTTTACGTTCATTTCAAACTAATTCAAAGTGTGGACCGTCTATGAAAGCCCGTTTGCCCTGAGCTTTCCTAGCTGCCACATATTCTGAAACCAAGTCCTGTGTATCTGCGGTAGTGTTATTGAGACAAGCCCAACAACCTCCCCACCGAACTTGAATGCCAAGCTCCTTAGCAGCACTACGCATAGCTTCTGCAATAGGGTAGAAATGCTCCCATTGCCATGATACTTCTGATACGCCGTTGCCGTCAAAATCATAGTAAGGAACAAGGTCAGTAGCATGACCATATCCGTCTGCTTGCTTGATATGTTTGCTATTCATGGTGCGGGATGCTCCACTAGCCACTAACCGTCTCTGTCTTTCAATAGTACGAAGCCCCTCATTAACGATAAAGGGCATTTTGGTCAGCGTAGCAGCTTTCTCTACCACCTTAATCAGGTTAGGGTGGACACCTGTTAGCTTGGCAAACTTGGTAGAACTACTTGTTGTTTCAGATTTAGGCAATTCAATGCCCAAGATTTCTGCGGTTTTAGACCCTACAACACCATCTGTAATTAAGGCATTGTCGTACTGAAACTTCATGACTGCAAGTTTCGTAGTCGCCCCAAACACACCGTCTGGCGTTAAGGAAGCCCCTTTCTTATTCAAGGCTTCCTGTAAGGCTTTAACCGCAGAACCTTTCATTCCACGTTCTAATACCATTTAATCTCCTTAAAGTCATTTACCGTGCTTATTACGAAGCTCTTTATCTAAGCGTTCGTATAGTTCTACGGTGGTTTCCTTTACCAAATTATCCTTAACAGAGGCTTTCGCATCCAATTGCAAGGCTCTTAATGCGTGGTTTATAACCTGAATAGCCAGTTCCTGTGAAACTGTTTCCAAGTCAGGGTGCATTTTACGCGGATTATCCAATACCCAAGAACTAGGCAAAGTTTTGGCAAAACCGTTCAGGAAAGGCGTTTCAAACAACGCATAGGTAAACTTCTTCAAATCTACATACGCATCCATTGTATCCTTTCTTGACAGTTCACTCTCATACTTAGATGGGATAGCTAAGGACAGGATAGCTTTCGCCTTTTCCTTGCTAGAATAGTCCTTGCTGTCAAAGAAGGCTGCCCATACTGGGTTTTTCAAGAGCTGTTTTACCGCGTTACCCGCAGAGATTTTACCCCACACAGCAGGAACTTTGTCCAGAATGGACAGGGCTTCTGCGTTGCTAGCTTGCACCAAACCAGCCATCACTTTCAAGCGGGCAGCAACAGAGAAAATCCGTTCTGCTTTATTAAGGATATACACGAAAATACCAAGAGTAGACCCTACTACTATGATTTGCTCGTTGTAGTAAGCAGGGAAATGATAGATGACGCGAATAGACTTGGCACGAGCCTTGTTAATAATAGGCTCTCCTGTCTCCTTAATAGCCTGAAAGAGCTTGTTGGGTATTTCCCCAAACTGTTCTCCGCTTTCATCTGACTCACTTGAATAAACCAAAACAGGCTCTTTGTGCCAGCGTTTACCTAACAAACCAACCAACTGTTCTGTGCGGATTTCAGCTTCGTCAGGCTGTACGGTAAAAGAGACGTAGGCAGGGTCTTCCCAGTCTAGGTCAGTGTTCTCATCTATGATGTCCACCATATCCTTTAAGGGCATCCGGGAGGACTGTGGGTGGGTGTATAGTTTTTTATTCATAAAAACTCCTTAATGTGTAGCCCGCTTACCTTTCCTTGCGTATTTCTCTACCCACTCGTCAATATCCTTATCATTTATCTTGGTGGGAGGGGCTTTTTCCAAGTTCTTTCGTTGTAACTCGCGGGCAGCTTGTTTCAACTTAGACTTAGCGTTGGAGGCGTCTAGGTTATTTACCTTTTCCCCTACCAACTTCTTATTTACCCATTCAACCATCTCTGAAACAGGGATATCATCGGATGCAGAGGCTAGTGATTGCAGGCGGGCTACTAGCTTAATAGACCTACGAATAGGTCTAGACGACCTATTCTTAGCCACGTTATTCTCCTTGTTCTGGGGTTTCAGGTGTATCAACATGGTCTTCGGGTTGGCTCATGCTGGTCTGACGTATCAAACGGCTAAGAGCACCTGCGAAAGCCAAAATTGAGATGATTGTACCTTGATATTGCTCTGGAATGAACTGTTTAAACTCGCTCCAGTTTTGTTGCAACAAGGATAACAGGGCAATCAGGGAAAAGAATTGTACAGACCAAATCTTCCACCAGTTGCGGGCATTTGCAATCCATTTGATATTTTTCATAGTTAAACTCCTATTCGTTGAGGTTGTTTTACTTTACGGAAGAAATTAGCTACTATACTTTTAGCAAAGTCCTCTGCAGCCATTTTGCTGACTACGTTATGTTTTGCCATAAGTTCAGCTAATTCTCCGCTTTCAGTAAACTCATTGGAACTCATATTCGCTACATGGTCTACCACTTCGTTAAACATACGTTGAAGACGTTTAGCCTCCGTAGCAAAGACCTTTTCACGAGCTTTTCGCTGAGCAGTAGCTGCCTTTTTCAGCTCTACCAACTCTTTTGAAACTAGACCTTCTGCGTAGGCATAGGCTTGCAGGGCTTGGTCGTATACTTCGTCCCCTTCTTCAACCGCCATGTAATAGGTATTTGCAGGAGCGCGTGGGGTAGACTTTGTTGCATATTCAAACCATGCTTCGTCTATATCGCCATTCCTAACAAGGCTATCGCAAGCAAGGTCTAGTAGGGAATAGACGAGTTGTTTCGTACCTGCCTTTGTTTTACTTAAAGCAAGGTCTTTCTCGTCAAAACGCTCTTTCCAAAGTGGTAGGTACTTTTTAACAGCAGATTTCACGGCTTTAAGTTGGTTGGCAGGAGTATTACGCCCGCCGCCACTACGTCTACTGGATACGTTTTGCGGCACTCGTTTAGCGTTTCGGTTAATAGCTCCGTTATCCGCCAGCTCTTGCAGTTTACTGATTACTTGTTTCATTCTCATTTCCTTAGAAAGAAGCGTTTGCGTCAATGATTTCCTGAACTTGTTTCAAGTAGTCAGGGGCATAAGCAAACAGTTGTTTATAATATTCAGACATAGAGGGGATAGTGTCATCAAAAGCAGCTTTAACCACGTTGCTTTGAGTTTCCAATTCCTGTACGTCCTCGTCTTCCAATTCCACAGCTTCAACGACTTGTTCGTTGTCAATGAAGAGTGGGTCTTCATCTTCTGCGGTAAGTACGCTAACGGTATTGTCGTCATACGCAGCTACCACAAAACCATGTCGCAAGACACCAGCGTGTGCGTCTACAAAGGAAATGTAATCACCAGCTACGGCAGCGTAAACGAACTGATGCAAAGCAGGGGCATTGGTTTGGCGTACTCGGGCTGTTTCCAGTACCTTAGCTACGTCTTCACTACCCTCTCGCAACACGAAAGTACCATTCTCGCCGTTGTGGACATTCCAAACGCTTTCGTCCTCTGGGTCAAGCATAATGCCTGCGGTAAGAGGTTTCAAGCGTTTAAAACGTTCGTCTTCGCTAGTAAGCATTTCACGAGAAGCCGTGATAAAGCCTACAAATGTCGGCTGGCGACCGTTTTCCACTTGGCGGAAAGACCCTAAAACAGGGGCGAACTGTCCTTGCAAAGCGTTAGTAATAGACGCAATTACAGCATCCTTACTCACGTTGGTATCAGACAGAGCCACCACTACTTTTGCTACCTCAGGAGAAACCAGTTTGGTGTCCAACACAGAGGTATAAACGCCACCTGCCTTGTCCAAAGCAGCTTGCAGGCGTTGTAAGTTGAAACGACTCATATAAGTCTCCTATTAAAAATTCCCCGATAACAGGGCAGAACGCCATGAGAAGGGGTTGGTTGTACCTCCACCGCCTTGAACGACAGGAGAGGCTGAAATGATTACAGTCCCCATAGCACCCTTAGCTAAGGAAGTTGGGTCTACGCTACCGTCTCCGCTAATATTTCCACGTTTAGCAAGGACAGTTTTAAAGGCTTTGACCTTTTCCGTTAGCCAAGAGTCTAGTTGGTCTGCAAATGCTTGGTATTTAGATGCCCTATCAACGTCTAGTGTAACAGACGCGTTAGTGTAACTAAAATCGGTTTCTACGCTATTCAGGATTTGGCTACGCAACAACCAAACGGCGGAATACAGCAGCCAAAACTGTCTGATAGAACCCGCAGCATTTAACATAGTGAAATTAGTTGGAGGTGTCTCCATGTTGAACGTACACATTCCGTTGTACAGGGCAGCAGCTAATTGCTCTGGGGTAAAAGTAAGTTCCTGCATAGCCCAATCAGAGCAGTTCTTATTCACATAGTCGTGTAGCTCTTTCATAGCTAGGTAAATAGAGGGGTTTAGCATATAGAAAGGCGCAACGTGCTGGTCTCCGTCTATATCCCATAAGACAGCATAGGGTTGTAAGGATACTGGTATTTTGGGCGATAATGGTAGAGAGAAAGTAAGTGTATTCCCTATTACAGTAGCGGAGTTTTGTACGTTTTGTAGGGAGTAGACGTTTTCGTTGCCGTTATAGATGTCTAGGGAAACAGACTTACCCTGAATAGGGGAGTAATCCGTTACTTTCAGGGTTGTGGGCTTTGGAATAATACCTACTGCCCCTTGCGCCCCATATACAGTATCTTGCTCTTGGTATAATTCAACCCCTTCTTGCAAGGAAAGTTGAACAGACTTATTATTGTCATCTACTACCGTTAGAGCTAGGATAGCTGTTAATGGAATGCCATCACTGCTGCCTTGTAAATAGTCTGGTATTCGTAGGGAAAAAGATACTTCATAGGCAGAGGCAAAAGAAGTCGCATAGCCTTGATTAGCAGGGACTATTACAGTAGCGTTAGAACCAGTTAAAAGGGCTAATAACGTACCGTCTGTGTCTAACAAAGAAACTTGAACGGAGGCGGAAACAGGGGTTATTTGGCTGTCTTCGCTGTATAACGTCTTGGTTAGGAATAATACGTCTCCTGGACTTACCCTGCCAAAATTAGTTTTCATGTTTTACTCCTTTTCATAAGATAGACCCAGTAGTTTAGGGATTAAATGTTTGCAGGAAACGTGGTCTCTTAGCGTAATGGCTGCCTTAAATGTTCCCGGAACTAAAACAGTAGGCATTAGGGTTAGACCCATTTTAAACCTACCGAAAGCATCTACTAGGCAGGAGACGGCTAGGATTTGGGTGGTTTGTTTTCCGTCTTTCAAGGTTCTAACCGTGTAGTAGGAAACAAACTGGGAGGCTTGTCTTTCCCCGAAGTATCTATTCTTTTTCAGGGTAATGGAGCGGGCTAACTGCCGTCTTTTAGACGCTTTCTGTATAATGCCCTTCTTGATTAGGCTAGCTAATAGTCTATCCACGAAATCAAGGGTAACAGAGTAGTATTCAGGTTGGAACTTAACACAGCAGTCTGCCATACAGGACATTGATTTAGAGAGGTTCTTCCTAGCGTATTTCTGTAAGGTCTCTATGCGTTTAACAAGAGCATCTGCTGCTGAAATGCCCGCAAAGTCATGTGTAATCCTTGTTTTCAAGTCCCTTAAATACGCTTCCTTACCGTGTAACCTCTTTACGGTATCAAGATGCTTGTTGAAACGAATAGGAACGTGTTTAAAAGAGGATAAATAAGTAGCGGATACCTCTGCGTTAAAGCGGGTAAGGTTACGGCAGAGTATCTTTACTGCCCCTCTTTCTACTCGCATTAGATATTCAGCCTCTTCTAAACTGGATAACTCAACAGGCTTAAACTTCACTATTTTCATTAGTAACCTCCAAATCGTGTAATTCTACCTACTCCCGGAGTTAGGTTAGTTACTTTGTTAGCGTCTAACCAAGATACGTCAGGAATAAGTAGGTTGTGGGCTGCTTCATAGGGCTCTATAACCCTACATTCTACGTTTTGATGCCAAATCTGTCCATTAGCAGCGTAAGTAGGAGATGCAGATGTAACTAACCAGAGCAAGCCATGCTGTACGTCCGCAATTACGTCCTGTGCTTTTAGAGCAGGGATAATAGGGGAAAGAGACATTGTAGTGCTTTGGTACGGATATACCTTTAAGGGGTCATAATTATTGACAAGATTAGGTATATCTGCATAATCAGGTTTTGTAACCGTAGGAAGCATAATCTCTATGTGGGTAAAGGAAAATACCTCTATTTCACTAGGCTTAAAGTGTTCCTTTAATATGCGTAGAGTAACAGAGCCTGTTTCTGACCCTGTGTAAGGTCTGTATTGGTTGTTGTCTTTAACTAGAATAACCCCTCTTTGCAAATCAAAGCCATTAAATACTCTAAGGCGGGCTTTGGTATTAGGCGGAAGTTTAGGCAAGGTAACTTTAAAGTCCACATAGCTATTGTTTAAAGACATTGTTATAGTATTAGGATAATCATCCCCCAGCTCCGTAGCAGACGAAGTAGATATGTCCGTAGCAGTTAGAACCAAACGAGTAGCCTCTAAGCAGGTATATCCGCCTATATAGCCAGTTCCTAAACAAACAGGACACGCCCCTGCTGAAAAAGCATCATTTTGTAGGGAAATAGGTATATCATATTCTGTGTCTTCCACGCCTAATTCATTGAACTCCGCATTAACAGCCCTATTTTGTTTAGGGCTAGTGCTGTCCGCGTTGTAATCCTCAATAGAGAAACGAGAGGCATCCATAATAGCTTGTAACTGTGCATCACTAGCTACCCCTGAGTCATCATATAAGTCGGCTTGCAGGGGGCTTATTTTGGTGTGTAATGAACAGGGGCATTTCCTGCCTAACGTCATTCTTTGATAAATGTAAATGGGGAAGCCTTTGGCTTGAATGGCAGCATGGTTCTGCTGTTGAATGATAGGAATAACAGCATCTATTTCCCTAGACGTTCTTTCAGGCAAGTGGGCATTTCGGGAAATGCTTCTCCCTTTCTTTGGGACTATGAAAGCCATAATAGCCTCCTTATTTCGTGAAATAAACATGAAATTTGGATATGGAAAAGGGTCTCCCTTTTATGGAAGACCCCGTTAAAACAATCATCGTAGTTGGAATATAAGGCGTTGCTCCCTATTCATTCCGATTTTCCATAGCATCTTACCAGTAGCGTCTACTTTGGGGAAAATAATCTCCTGTTGATACCTTGAAGACTGCATCCTGTAACAAAGTTTATTGCCCCTCAGGTATGCTAATACCACGTCTGAGTCTTTATAGGTATTCCACCTGTCTAACGAGAGACGCGGGTTTCTAACGTCGCTGGGTAGGGTAGTGAGGGAGCCGTTTATGTAGGCTTTTACTACCCCTCCTTCAACTAGGCAGAAAAGTACCCCGCCGGACTGGTCTACACAAGCAGACATTTCAGTTATGTCCTGCCCCTTATATAATAGGGCAGGAGAACCACCATCTATTGTATAGTACACACTATCATCTTTAACATAAATGTGATAAATCTGACCTGTGGTGTAGTTTTTAGAAATACTCTCGGTAATAGACGTAGGTAAGTTGCTAGGATAGGCAAAGTCTAGTCTTTGTTTTAGCCTAACAAAATCCGTTTTAATCATTCTGACCTCGTAAACTCTGTGGTTAGTGTGAACTGAATACGTTGAGTAGTGTTTTTCTTAATGCCGTTACCCTCATCGTCTAACATGGCAAGAACTAAGGCGTGGGTACTTTGGCTCCAGCCTCCCGCAGAGAAAGAAACGGCACACAACCCACGCCCTACATCAAAGTTCTGAACAGTACCGATAGCTATGACTGATTTGATGGCAAATGTACCTTCTGGTACGGGCAGTGACCAAGCGGCTAAATATTCTCTGTTGCTTCCAGTAATACCCGCAGCCTGACTCTCTAAGCTCTCGAAGTACATATAGGCACTAGACGAACCATAAAAGCCAGACGGAAACGAGAAATTCCCTCGGTTGCTATCAGTAACTACGGCTCTTTCTATGTTTTGGGACGCTTCAAGCGTCCCAAAGTTACAGGTAAGAGAGTATTGGTTGGGTACAGGAACAAAAGCACTGTTATAAAAATATCTAGGGCAGCCGTATACAGACAGAACGGTATTATAGTCCTTAGTAGTAACGGTCTCTCCGTCCTTAAAGGTAACGGCAACTTTCTTACGAACGGGCGTACTATCAGTAGACATAGTAAGAATATAGACTACTTTCAACGTCTCATACGGCAAGACCGTAATAGATAGTTCCTCATCGCTTACGCCCTTGAATTTGGCGTGGGTTAAGAGCAGGTATTTGCTGCCGTCTGCAAAGCCTAAACCTAATTCCGTTAAGATTACGCCTGTTTTGCCAGTATTGACCCATGCGTAGTTTAACGTCAAAATAGTCTTTAATTTATTAGCCTCCTGTGGGAACTGATAATTGTAGCTTTGATAGCCCTGATAAAAGAACTGGTTTTTACTCAATAACGCCGTGTCCTGCGGCGTAATTGTTCCGGAGCCAGTACCTAATATGAGCTGGAAATTGTCAGTAGAGCTGCCTGTTCTCACTTTATAGCCTGTGTTGTGTGTAATCTCTTGTTTGCACAAATGGCGAAACATATTGTCCAGAACTAGGTTATCGGTGAGCGGGCGGGTCTCTTTCACGTTGCCGTTTGCGTCTAACAACTGAACGGCGAACTGACCTTTAATGCCATGTTTTGTATGAATCTGCATTTTCTTTCCTTGTATGCTGTTGGATAAAATATGAAAAAGACAAGTTAAACCTTGTCCACTAAAATACTGTTTACGCTGGTGGAAAACTGGTAAGAATCGTTGTGCTCTTTAACAAAAGCCCCGACATCTATCGCAATGCTATTGAGGGTAGAGCTTAGGCTTACTCCCTGTTCCTGCAATGTAGTAGGATGCACAACAAGACCAATGTCCACCACAATATTTTCTACTTTGGTGGCAAATTGATATTCGTCTACCTGTTGTTTGTTGTGATAAACCATACCAATGTCTACCGCAATACCGTCTACAGCAGTAGCCAGTTGATAGCCACCGTCCGTAATTGGTGGGAGGACTTTCACAATAGTATCTACCAGTATGCTGTCTGCTGCGGTAGTGGCAACCACCACGTCCTGCAATTCCTTGATAATATATTCAGAGGTTAAAATACTTACCCCAATCCCCCCTTTCTGTTGGGCAGAACTGTCAAGGAATTGACTGTTTAAGGGTATCATGGCAATTCCCCTGAAATGTCCCAAGTGTTGTTACCTACATAAACGAGGGTAACTAGGCTTCCAGGACGGCGTAACAACGTAGCGTCAGCAGGGGAAATAGTAACGCCAGAGCCCTGTTTAATCGTTACAGTAGGGGTAGTCTCGCCTGTAATAGTTAGGGCATTTCGGATTACCAGCTTGCGACCTTTTGCTAGTGCCTCGTTTTCAGGAGCGATTAAAGTAACGGTAGCACTAGACTTACCTGTAATCCGCAGATAGGTAAAGCCGTTAAAGTCCCCTTGAACAGTAGTATATGCTGCTTCCGAAATATCTTTAACCTGATAGTGGCTGTCCAACAGCTTAGAGTAGGCAGCTTGATAGGTCTTTTCAGTAGCAGCAGGTATAATCTGGTCTTCAAGGGCTTTTATGACGGCTGCTTTAACATCACCCTCTAAGGCTTTCAAAACAGCAGACATATCAACTGGAACTTCATCGCCTGTTGACAATACTTGAATTAAGTTTTTATTTTCAAAACGCCCGCTGGCTATGGTTACGTTCTTGATTAGCGTTTTCAGCTTCTCAATATTCACGCCGTAAACATTGTCTTTATATACAATAGTATCATTGACAATGTTAGACAGCGTACTTTTGGTTACAATATCTGTCATAAGATACCTCCGTGTGGGGGCTTATGCCCCCAGTTAATTAGGACAAGTAAGAAACGTCAAACTTGAATGTAACGTTGAACTCCACAGGGCTAGATGAGCTGCCGTCTACAGAGGCTTCGCTTAATTCACTAGGGAAAAAGCCCTCTAAGTTTACAGTCTTAATGACCTTGTTAGTATCGTCCAACAAAAGCATCTGTGCTTTGGTAGCGTAACCACTCTTATAGTTACCAGTACCTTCCCTATGGTTACGACCTAAATCTAACCAGTTTCGGAACATGGTATATACATACAAGTCTCGGGTTTCAAAGAACGTTGCAGAGAACGATTGCCCATACATTTGGCGACCCATATATTGTAGGTCAATACCGTGAGATGTAACCAGTGCTTCTTCCACAGAAAGTCCTGGGATAGAAGACGTTTTACATTGGTATTGGAAACGCCTGCCATCTCCACCTCCAGGAACGTTAGGAACAATCAAAGTCCATTTGTATTGCAACAGGGGGTCGGGTAAACCCCGCAAGTCGTTAATGGTTGGGATAGTTGCCATTTATTGCCTCCTATTACGCTACGAAGTTACCAACCAACTCGGTAAAGTCCGCACTGTTTTTGGTAAGGATAGAGTTCAAATAGATTTGGTCTACTGGATAGTTAGGGGCAATAAATACCTCTACATTCAGTTTGCCAGACATAACGGCATTTTCGCTGTTATTCCTATTGTCCGAAACAACAAGGAAGCGTTGAATACCGCGTCTGTTTTGAATAGTTTGTAAGTATTCAGTAAGACCACTAACAACCTGTCTGCGTAAGAAATCATCATTGATTTCATGCACAGAGTACCAAACGAAAGCCATCATTGCAATGCGTAGTTCGTCCATCATTAAGCGGATTGAAATCCAGCTCAACGCGGTCTGTTTAGCCTGCAAAGTAACTTGTTCAAAGAGGCATAAACCCTGACCTGTAAAGTTCCGCACATAGTTTACTTGCGCGGTTTTCAGGATTTCACGCTCTCCGCTATCGTATTGGTGTCTTACGCCTAATACGTTCAGTTGACCACGGTTTAAACCAGCCATAGGATACCAAACGGCTGCTTGTCCTGCGGTTTTAGCAGCTAGGGCAGCCATGTGTCCGCTAGGTGGAACATATATTTTCCGCCCTTGATATACGTCATCAATGTATAGGTCTTGGGCAAACAAGGCAGCTCGGTTAGTATTAGCGTTGAGGGTAACACGGCGATAGTCAGCAGCATCCTGCGCCCGCTGTTTCATAGACGGCGTGTCAAGGAAAGCAATACAATCCTGCCGTTTTTCAGCAATAGAAATCATCTTACGCTGTACGCTAGGAGTAGCATAACCACCGTTAATCAGGATACGCACATACACTTTCTCTTCATCAGAAAACAAGTCCCAGCCGTTAATCAAATCACGGTCAAGAATGGCGTTACCGCTATCACCCTTACCAGCAGAAGTGCGGGGAATAGGCTTAACAGTAGGCAGGGTAGCCAAAGACTTCACGTTAGAAAGGAACTTGAACTCCGCGTTGGCGTTGTTAATAACGTCTTCAATACGAGTTTGTTGCCCCATACCGTCTACGTTATCGCCAAGAGTAACGTTGTATTCCGCTACTGCCACACCTTCTGAAACAGACTTATCAAAAATAGAAACGGTAAACAAATCTGTTTTCTCAATGGTAGAGTTTTCAGGGGTTACTAATTCAGTATCCTCCTCGTCCGCACCTGTATCCAAGTAGTTGTTGTCGTTTACAATAGTTAAGAGGGCTAGACGTTGGCTTGCTCTTGCCCTAGTACGACCATACACCTTATAACCAGTAGCTCCCTGTACTTCGTCCCAATTCAGTTGCACAGAACCGTCATGGCTAGTAGTAGTTACCGATTTAACTTGGGTAGCTAGTGTCTCGCCAGCGGAGTTAATGGCAGAAACGGCATAATAATAAGTGTCCGCTTTCAGAATACCACCGCCTGTCATTGGATTTACAATGAAAGTAGCGTCATTAACAGGGTCAATGTTGGTGGACGTAACTTTGATAGACAAATCCTCGCTGTAAGAGCCTTGCCCCTTAGCGTAGAATAGACCCAAGTTAATACCCCCTTGAATAGGAGTACCATCGTCCATATTGACATAGTTGTCTGAAAAGAAGTCAAAACCTTTGGGGTTTTTAATGCCGACTACCTTGTTGTTGCGTAGTTCTCCCACCCTCACTAACGTAGGTTGGTGGGCGGAAGTTTCTTGACGCAGCAGCAAACAACCGTAAGTAGCTCCAGAACCCACTACGCGATTAACTCGCAGCAGGTTGCCTTGCTCCAAATATGCCAGAGCGCAATAAGGCGCAAAGGAAATGCGAGCATCTGGTTGCCCATATTCGTCAATGAAGTTACGAGCTGTTGTAGCCGTAAATATCTCATTGGAACGACCGCGTTTAGAAACGATGACGATACCAGCAGGCAGGTTATTGTCTGCTGTAACCACTTGCGTGAGGTCAAACTCACGATAGTAAACACCAGCTTGCTTCATTCCTTAGCCTCCTGTGTACCTAAGTCTCCTACGTCTTCCACGCGGATTTGTTTCATTTCCCTAGCAAGAGAGAAACCAGCGGGCAACTCTACCCTGCCATAGGGCTGTAAGGTAAGAGTTTCCCTGTTTCCAGCTTCTCCAACTAGGGGGACTGAAATAGACATATCAGTCTTGTTAAAGATTTTCATATTAACCTCCCTATGGGATTAGTTTGTGAATTAAAGCCTCTAACTCTGAAACAGTTAAGGTGGAAACCAAACGCTGTTCCGTAGCCAAAGACTGCGGTTTTTGGGAATATGTAGTAGCCGTTTCAGCCGTAGAAGCGCAACAACCCACTATTGTAAGAGTAACCTCCTGGTTGGATAGGTTAGTTACCGCCAGAGAATGAATAGGCTGTGTGATAACCGTAAATCCGTTTACCAGTAGTTTAAACTTGTCATATTCCTTAATTCCGTTATTTTCCGTATAAGTAGTAGACAGCCCGTCTAGACGAACCGAACCATTTACGCGGACAATAAGTAAAGTAAAATTACTCCTTAACGTGTAGACCCCATTCCCTTCTAGGGGCGTAGTTAGGTCTATCATGCTAGAACCATCCCCACCAACCCGAAACTGGTGGATAGGGGTAGAAGCACGAGGCTGTGAAAAAGCCTTAGTAACTCCTACATTTAAGACTAACTGTGTTTCCATGTTATTCCTTTCTGTCTTAACTGTATTCTCATGTTATTCCTTTCTGTTCTATAAGACTATTTGGTATGCTTGATAGTAAAAGCAATAGACTCCTGTGTACCCAAATCTCCGTAATTAGTCCATCTGTCTGCAATAGCTTTCCTAGTCAATAGCTGTTCAGAGGTGGAAATAGAACCAGTAGTAGACACTTTCGTGCCTGACCTTTCGGCTTGCAGCAGGGCTACGTCTACTTTCTCCTCGTTAAAGTCCCCTGACAAATACCCATTTACCTGAAAAGTAGTGGACAGTTCAAAGTGGTTAGGCTCATCAACGGTTACTTCCTTTTTAGGGATAGAAAGAGACCTTTCAGGGATAACTTGCAAGGAAACTTTAACCCCGTCATAATTAATGTCAAAGGAAAAGCTGCCTTTCAAAGAAGACCGTAGCCATTTAGACACTAACAACATAAGGGAATTATGACTGTTATCTATAATGGAAAAGTCAAAGGTAAATGTAGCAGGAACAAGAGCTATATTACTTTGTGTGTCCCCATTCCTTGAAACGGCGGTATATACGCCTTGTAGCTCCGCTTGCAACGGATTAGCGTGTTCTGCTAGGGCTACTTGACTTAGAGAAAAGAAAACCATAGGGTAGGACAGGGGCTTTCCTTTTTCTTTTTGACTTTCTGCCAACAAATGCCGATAGTCAGATATTGGTAACTGTAAGGGGTCTTGTTGCAGTTTGAGAGTGTGCTTAATTGCCTTTGCCAGACCATTAAGCATTAAAACTTCTATGGCTGTACTTGCGTTGCTCACATTAAATACCTCCTGTTTGTACGTTGTAGACATACGTTGTAGACGTGCATTGAATGCCTTTCTTTTCACGCAAAATGCAAGTTTTTGACCCTGCCTGCCAAACAAGGGCTAAAACTATGCCATTTCCCGCGTTTCCCAGCCGTTTTTAGGGCTATTGAAAGGCGGGCAGCTACTACCCTAGCTTGTTATGGCTAATAGTGGCTTAAAAACGCTTACAGGGGCAGGGAAACATAGGGCAAAAACCAAAGAAAAGGGCTCAAAGAAAAACCCCTACCCCTCAACAAAGGGAATAGGGGCGTATGCTCAACGGCAGGTCTATCAACGACAGTCTTAACGACGAACTTTGCGTTTGCCAACAGAAGCCATTTGAATGAGGCGCATATTGTTTTGGCGACGTGCGCTAGCAGTTTGTTTGCCAGCTTTGCGACGGCGCAGGCGGGCAGTTTCAGCAGGCACTTCGTCCTCGTCATCCTCGTCTGCTTCATCCTCACCCAAATCAGCTTCCTCGTCTTCGGGCGACAAATCAAATTCATCTTCGCTGGCTTCTTCGCCTACCAAGAATGGGTCATCATTCAGTTCGCTTTCTTCCACCAAATCAACAGTTTCTTCAACTGCATCTTGTACTTCGTCATCATCAAACTCTGCCAGCAGGCGTTGAGCTTTACGAGGATTACCTGCCTTAACTTGCAGGGCTGCCATCAAAACGTGGGCAATTACTTTTTTGTTAGACATTATAGTCTCCTTGAATGGTATAAAAACAGGATATACTTAGATAGTGGTCTGTGTGCCTTTTGACACGCGCCGTGTGTCCGCCACCTAGCCAACCTACTTCCGGAAGTTGCAGTCTACTATATGCTCTTGGGTGGTAGAGAACTAATAAACTGTGCTTATATACAAGGGCGAAAGGAAGGACACCTCTTACAGTATGAAGCAAACTAGGAAATGACACACGGCAAAGCGCATCAGTTGGCTTACACTAAGTTGGCTGTCTTAGCGCAAACCACGAGCAACAGAGCGGCTGTTAGCAATAACCATAGAAATGGTTTCTGCCATCAACCAACCACGACCCAAAACGCCTTCGGTAGTAGCGTCAATCGGGGTAGAGTCCACACCGCCACGGTCTGTCAGGCTACCGTGATTTACAGGGTCGCCTACTACATAGAACTCACCGCGTGAAAGTACACGGTGTTGAGGGTGGCGGTAAGCATCTGAAATGATGTCCATGCCGTACACGCTGCCAAGCTGACCAGTACGCAGGATTTCGTATTTGCTTACAGGGTCTACCACATTCATCCAGTTGGGGTCTGAAACCATGTCAGTCCACAAATCGTTTGCCATTAGCAGAAAGCGGGCAGGAATATTGAAACCCCGGATGTGGTTGGCAGTAGCAGCCAAAGCAGCAGGTGTAAAGGAGCCAGCCACGTTAGTGAGCGGGTTATCAATGTTTACCGTAGCGTCTGCCATTTTCTTCCACAAACGGTCTTCGGCAACCATAATACCTTCCAACGCTTCAACGTATTTCTCGTCTACTACATCGCTGGTAGACTGGTCCATTTCACGCTTGGTAACGAAAGGACGAGTGATAATGTCAATCTCGCTAGGCATGAAGTGGTTGTCTTGGGTAATTTGGGTTTCAACTTTGGTCGGACCAGTTGCCACGACCGCAGTTACGTTTTTCATACGCAGTTTCACGCGAGGAATTTCGCCTTGTTTCAGTTCTTGACGAACAAGGAAACGGCGGGCAAAACCTTCACGGTTGCCTACGAAGAACAAGTCCTCTGCCAGCACTTCGCCCAACTCTTTGTGGGCTTGTGCGCTGCTAAAAGAGGCAGTAAGCAGAGATTTCAAAGCAGCCTGATGTTTTTCACGTTGGGCAGCCTCTTGTTCGGTGATGATGTCTTGGGTAGAAGCAGCCTCAATGTATTTGGCAATCTGTTTAGCCAAGTCTTCACGGCTGGACGCATTGATTTCGCCGTTCGCGCCCAAGAACTTTTCATTTTGACCTTTGAGTTTCAGCTCGGAAGCCAAAACAGGTGTGCGGTATTTCATATTATCTCCTTACGCTGAGAAGTACAAACCAAGTTCTGCTGCGCCGCTAGTGGGGACAGCAACAACGCGGGCATTCGGAATGGGGCATTTGATGTCGGCAGCATCGCCTACGGTAACGCGACCGTCTGCACCAGCACCGATTACTTTACCTTTTACGTCAGCCCAGTTTTTAGTGGTGTCGTACTCGGTAGTGAAAATAGTGCCAGCAGTAACAGTAGTAACTGTCCCGATGTGAATAGAAGCAGCACCGCCCGCAGGACCGTCCCCTTGCAGGAAACGAGCTTCAACGGTAGTAGGAACAAAGCGGTAGGAAATGGCGATGATAGTGCCAGCCAAGTCTGTACCTACGTCTACTGTTTTGTCAGTAGCGGTCAAGCCAGCTTTCGCAGGGCTGAAAATAGTTCCAGGTTCCGGGGTGTGGGTAAGAACCACTTTGCCAGTAGCAGGGACTTCAAAGTTTTCGGTAACAGGCACACTAAACAGCGTCATTTGTTGGGAGGCTGAAAAGCCTACAAAGTGTTCGCCATCCGCGCCAGTAGAGGGGGCTACTGTACCTGCTACGGAACCGTTTACCAGAACACAACCAGCAGCGACCAACTTAGCGTCAGGCGCAATAGGGTATTCGTAAGAACGGTGCAATGTAGAAGCAGTTAAGTTCAACATATAATGTTCTCCAATTAAAAAGATTGATTAAAAACGAGTGCTACGCGCCTGAGCTACAAGGGCAGAAATATTCAAGGCATCTTGATTGCTAGCCACTTGTACAGACTTAGCCTGTTCAGACTTACCTTTGGACTTGGTTACACGACCACCTTTCAGGAGGCGGGCAGTAACGTTTTCCGCTGCATCTGCTAACGGTTCGTCCTCTGTTTCGTCTGTGGTTTGAAATTGAGCATTAGGGTCTATTTCAGAAAGGTTGTCCGCTAATTCGTTGCGGAGTTCCAATGGTTTTTCCATTACTTCTTCTGTCAAATCCATTGCTTCGTCAATAAACTCTTGAGAGGCAGCTTGAACGGCACGTTTTACGATGCTTTCAGCTTGACCAATACCCATTGCTTTAAGGGCGGCAGTTAGGGTAACAGCCAGCGGGTTCTTACGATTGCGGTAGTAACCAGCATTCAGAGCGGCAACAGCAATGCTCAACGCTTGGTGGAAATCCGCCTTAACGTCTTCTTTGGTAGCTGTAAGAGCAGCAGTTTGGGCAGTCAGCTCCTTAGCCACACGAGCATTTACCAGTTTAGCAATGCCAATCTTAGCCACTACGGGTTTGAAGCCGTATTTAGACAGGCATTTGCAACCATGTGATTTAGCCTCCTGTTCAAGGGCGTCATGGAAATGGCGGTTGCCAATTACGTCTGCTTTGTCGCCTGCATCCTCTGTGGTAAGAGAAGCAACGTGGATGCCGTTAGCAAAAGCCAACAGTTTCACAGAGCCATCACCACAGGCTTGTTGGACGATTTCAACATCTGCGTTGTCATCTGCGTTATCCAACATATCAACATCGGCAAACTCGGTGTTCAAATCCTCGTTAGTGTTGATTACAGGAGCATCTTTAACGCCATCGTTGATTTCGCCATTAGTATTGACAGGTGGGTCATCAAGGGCAACTCGCAAGTCGTCTGCGTTCAAATCTGGGTTAGTGTTTTCAGACGCTTTTTCGCGCTTACGTTTCTTACCAAAGCCCGACATTTCAGGCTCTTTGTCCTCAACGTTAGTATCATCAACGTCGTCATCAACGTCTTCGGTGGCAGTAACGTCATAAATGTTATCGTCCACGTCATCGGCAGCCTGCATTTCATGTCCGCAAGCAGCACAATGCACATGACCATCTAACGACGCCAAAATACGGTCATCATAAGCGTTATGTGCGCCACAGTTAGGACAAGTAGCAAGGGAAACCTCCTCGTCTGTATACTGTTCAACAGGAATAGGCTCAACGGAAACAACAGTAAAGTCCTCCCCACCGCAAGTAGGGCAGTAAGGTTCAATACCGTCCACGTCTGTGCCGAAAGCTACCTGCGTACCACATGAAGCGCATTCATGCTTAGAAAACTTAACATTGTCAGTCAAGTCTTCAACAGACGCAGTAACCTTGTTAGACCCTGCAAACAGCAACATAGGAGTTTTTGACAGCGTAGCCAGCACTTTGGCTCGTTGTTTATACTTCATGTAAACCTCCTAAGGTTATGAAAAGTGGGAAAGACCCACAGGAAACCAGTCAAACCGTTTGTATATTACTACAAATAGTCTAGCCAGCGTTAAATTGTGTATTCCTATTAAGCCTGAAACTGTCTAAACGGGTTGCAGACCGTAGAACACACGGAAAATAGACGAAACCAGCCAAACTTTGCTAGACAGGTCTAACAGGCATGGCTAGCAGGTCGTCAAAACTGCTTGGAAACCACATATTTGACCCTTTCGCGTTCTTTTCGCACTTGGTCTATATAAGTAGTTCCTAGAATATCTTTGGTAAGTAGGCTAGACAGCCCCCTATCGCTTAATTCGTTGCCCATACTATCTTCCCACAGGCAGCCTGCCAAAAGAATAGCGTATTTAGGGTCTTTTGCCATTTCAGGCGTAATGTCCATACTTAACCTAGCGTTGTAGAGGTGGAGCATATTAGGGTTAATAGGCAACGCTCCATTGTCAAAACTGGAAAAGAGGTTGGTGTGGACGCTAATTAAGGAAAGAAACGTAGCACGTCTGTTTGCGTTAGAGACGCCAGAACGTGCCAACGCGGAGTTAAGGTATTCAATATATACCTCAGGGGCGTTTGGGAATAACGCCTTATAGCTTTGGAATGTTATCATCTTTATTGTTTCCCGAATTATTGTTATTGCCGTAATACTTACGGGTAAGGTTATCTAGCACAGAACCGCCTCCCCAGCCTGCAATCCCCACGAGGGCAAGTTGAATGAACGGGTCAATGTCCACGGGGCTGGTAATGGAAAAGACGATTACGCCCGCAAAAGCGGAAACTAACATATCAATCCACGCTTGGTTTAACCAAGACCTTATGCTTGTTTTTGTAGATTTCAAAAGGAAAGCCGAGTGCGTAAGTCCACCAGTAGTAGCTACTGCCACATTGATGAGAAAGTCCACACCACTCCCACTTTTAAATGCTTCATACAGGGTAGGGTTGTTTTGAGTCGCAACCGCTACGGCACTAGAAGAAGCCAACCCATACAAAACGGACAATACGATGCGTGTCCATTTAAGAGTTGCCATATTTCTGCCTTTCGTTATCTATAATCCCATCTTGCAATACCAGTATTAAACCGATTATTACAAGCAGACTAGAATAAAATGCAAAGGCTAAAAACGTGTGGGTGTTAGCGTCATAAGCTAGTGAAACAGCTCTAAGCTCTATTAGGTAGGCGTAGACGCAAGGTAGCAGCAAAAGATGCCTCCAGCGATTAGCAAACCTACATAAGGGCTCAATAAAACGAATGTGCTTCACAGCAAATAAATAGTACAGAAAGCTGTCCGACATAACGGCAGAACCAAAGACCACCATTAAGGACGATATGCTTATGTACTTATCATATACAGTCCCCAAGTCCAAGTTAGGAATGCTTGGGCTAACTAATCCAGTATGCAGAGTAATTAGCCCAAACATAAAGCGAGCAAGTAGGGGACTATATCGTAACTGCCAACGTAAATAACGATTGAAGTTAGACATAGTCTTTACTCCCTTTTAATTAGCCCTCAGCGGGTGGGAAGGCTTTACCGAATGCTGTGCCAGCCGCGTCTGCTAAGGTAACGGTAGCCAGCTCATCCACTTTGGCTTTCAGCTCAGCACCTTTAACCAGACCTTCTACGGCAGCGGCAATAGCTTTGGCGATTTTACCGTCTTCCGCCAAAGCAGCGTCAATGGCGGCAGTAGCTTTTTCCTGAGCAGCAGTAGCAACGTGAGTAGCGATTACGCCACCTTCTGCCAGAGCAGCAGTCAATTTCGCGTCTACGCGAGCATCAACTTGGGTCTCGGTAAGACCACCGCCACCGCCTTGAATGGTAACGTCCAGTTCGCCATCTTCGGTAAATACCAAAGCAGAGCCTTCTTTCAGTTTCAAGTCAATGTTGTGTGTTTGGGGGTTGTAGTACACGCCACGACCGTCTAATGCGTCAATCGTAAGTGTTTTCTTTACAGTAGCAGCCATAATAGCCCTTTCTGATTAGTTTAGTTTATCAATATCTGCCAAGCGACCAATTACTTTGTCATCTTGGTCAGACAACTCAATGCTCAATACAGAGCGTAACAGGGTTATCACATCACTTCGGCTCATTGCGTTGTCAAGTTTTGCTTTGTCTTCACTAGACATCAAGCCATCTGTGGTAGTAGTAGCCTTAGTGAGTTTACCCTCAATCTCTGTAATACGAGAGTCCAAAGCACGTTTCGCGGTATCAATAGATTGCGACACGTTCTCTTTGGTGGCGTAAGCAGACAAATCAACTTTTGCCGTTTCAAGAGCTGCTATACGGTTTGTCAGGGCTTTGATTTGCGCGTCAATAAGCGTAGTATCAACATTCCCTTTGCCACCTGACTGAATTGACAGGTTTCTTAGCAAATCCTGGACGTAGTTAATTGTCGCATACTTGGTTAAATTGGATAAATCCACGTCTTGCATAGACTTGTTAATTAAGCCTAAACGACTGTCCAACTCTACTTTGGAAACGTGCGTATTACGCATATTTTCAAACTGGTCATTAGCCCATTGTTTTTGGGCAGAAATGGCGGAGTTGATAGAGTTAGTGGAATTAGCCAAATCAGTCTGACTAACAAAGCTCTTATGCTCGGCAGCATTTTGGGCAATGTGGTCAGAAACACGAGAGGTTAAAGTAGCCAGTCCTTGCCGTATATCAGAAACGTCTTGTTTAGGGACGTTAGATATGGCAGTAGACACCATGTTAGCAACCGCGTCCTTAGTGGGGCGGTCAGCCAGTTTCTCGTTCAGGCTGGAAACACGGTCATCAAGGGTAGAACGCAAGGCAGACAAGGTAGACGCTGTTTGTTGCGCTGCCAAATCGTTCTCTGTGTCTTTTTCGTTGATGTAGGCTTTCAAATCTGCTGTGATTTCCTGTTTAGCTACACGAATGTCGGTAGCAATCTGACTGGCAGACGGTTTATCAGCCAGTTTGTCAGACAGGGTCTCCAGCAGGGTAGAGCGAGTGTTAAGCAAGCCTTCTTTAACCGATTGGTTAATATCCCGAATGGCGTCTGTGCGGGCTTGTATCTCAGCAGAAACAGCGGATTTCAGGTTATTGATAGCCTCAGCGGTATCAGACTTGTCCTTGTTGTAAGTAGTAAGGGAAACTTTCTCTTCCAACTTGGCATTAACGTCCGCCCAAGACGGGATAACCAAACCTTTCAGGCGGTCGTTTACGCTTTCAATAGACTTGGCTAATGTAGCGTCCCCTGCTTGTTGCAGACCAGTAAGTTTAGCCTCTAACTGGGCTAAACCTGTTTCCGCAGCTTGCTTGTTGGAAGCCACTTGGGTGGTCAAGCTGGTAAGGTCAGCAGCGGATGCTTTGTTGCCAGTAAGAGCCTGCAAGGTAGCGAGGTTTTGGTTAGTAGCAACCAATTCGTCCTTAGTAGCCTTTGTTTCCAGTTTGGCAGAGAACTCCTTGTAATGGGCGTTCTCTTGGGTTTCAAGGGCTTCAAGGCGGGAAGCATCTGCTTTGGTAGCTACGACAGCCTCTAAGGTAGTAACCTGAGCTTTGGTAGCCTTGTCCGCCACAGTAGTAGCCAGAGCTCGTACGTCTTGTACGGTATTTTCCAGCTCACTACGTTTGGCAAAGGTCTGAGCTTGATTGCTGAATGTTTCTGTATCCAGCTTTTTAGCCAAACCCAACGACAATTCGTCTTTGGAGGCGCGATTAGCTACGGCTGCTTCATTCGCATCCACCTTTTTAGACAAGTCCAAGAGGGCTTTTGCGTCTGCTTTCAGGTTCAGGGCAGTTAAATCCGCCTTGTTTTCCAGCTTGGCAGTCAGGTCATCAGTAGCCTCTTTCAAGGCTTGTTTCAGGGGATTGTCTTTGCTGTCTTTCATAGCGTCAGCGACGGCAGTTTTGACTACCCCTTTTACGCGGTCTTCGGTATAATACAGATTTTTCTTACCCTCGGGCAAATCATCTGTACTTTCTAGGGTTTTAGACGGAGGGCTGAAAGGGGCTGAATTATCATAGATAACAGTCTCTTCCAATGCTTCCCCGCCTACCACTTGGGCAAACTCCCCAGAGCTACCAACTCGGCGAATAAGATAAGTTCGTCTCATAATGTATCTCCAATAAAAAGGGAAACGGCTAGTACGACACCAACCGCCCCTTGAAATTAAGTCCTAATAAAGCTCTTCTACTAAGACTACTGTTGAAATCCCACTACCTGAAACAGAAATCTGACAATCAGTATTAGAGCTTACCAATAAGGTTTTCTGTTCCACTAGCAGCCTAGCTCCTGCTTTCAAAGAGGTGGCGTTGGTTATTTTTGACTCTTTCGTACCGTCAATAGTAATGTCCACGTTATTCAGGCTAACCTGATATTCGCCCTCATTGTGCAGGAGGAATGTAACACGGACTAGCTTGTTGGCGTAGTCGCTTAAATCAACCTTTGCAGGAACGTCTGGTTGAACACGGAGTTTCAGAGCTTTCGGTTTAGGCTGTAAAGCAGCTAACTTCTCTTGTACTTCCGCTGTTTTAGCGCACTCATTTAACTTGGCTGTGAGCTTGGTTTCCACGTCCTGTTTCTCGGTTGAAACTGTCTGTAAAATTGTCGTCTTAGCCTGCTCCAACGCTTCACTTTGGACGTAGTTAGCAAGGGCTGTTTTAGGCAGAAATAAGGCTTCTGCTGCCTCCTGCGTAAAGTTAGACTTAGGCAAGTCTTCTTTCCTAACGTAGGTTTCAGATAACCCCGAAATACGCTCAGTTAAGGTGGTATTGGTAGGATAATCTGTTTCCAGTTTAGTCTCTAAGTTGGTTACGCTGGTCTTCAAGCCCTGAACATCTGCTTTAACAGGGGCTATGTCCACAGTTTCAGACAATTCTTTAACTTTGTTGCTGGCTGTTGTAGCTAGGGTAGATGCCTCTTGTGCCTTTTCAGCAGCCGTCCTAACCGTTTGAACAGTAGCGTCTAGCTGCTCAGACAAGTATGTCTTAGTGGCATAGTCCGCGGTATTCAGGTTTTGAGAAGAGAATGAATTAACTCTCTCGGTTAAGGCAGCTAAGTCATGGCTAGTAGCAAAGTTAGAGGTGTCAGGTATGTGTAAACCTTCTACTTTGTTAGAAAGGGCAGTAACCTCTTCTTTGGTAGCCTTATTCTCCACGTTAGCAGAGATAGTTTCTAGCTGTTTCGTTAGTTTAGTCTCTAACGTAGTTACTTTCTCTGTCAGAACAGGGGCAGAAACGAAGCTAGAAACGTCCGGCACGGTAGGGAAGTCTTTGCGGATGCTAGCTTCCATAATCAACAATTCAGACCGTTGGGCGTAGGTAGAAAGGTCTACTTGTGAAGTAGGCATTTTATCAATCCTGCGGGAAAGGTCTGTAATAGAAGAGTTTACCGTGTTTTGTAGGGTAGTCAGCTTATCCGAAGTAGAGGAGGCTATTTCCGCCTTAATCGTAGTTTCCTTATCCTCCAACTCCTTGTGCGTAACACGGTCAAGTGCTTTGACCGTTTCAACCTCTTGTTTAACAGAATTAAGGTCATTAGTAGTAGCATAGTTAGAGGTATCTTTTGTGTTGTTTTCTAGTTGTGTAATCCTGCTTTCTACACGCTGTTTATCCTGCTCCAGAGTTTGCAAGCGTGTGTTTGTGTCGGAAACGGAGGACTGAATGGACGCTTGTAGTGTGGAAGATAGGTTAGTAAGCTCCTGTTGGGTAGCAGACGTATTCAAGCGATTTACCTGCTCGTAGGACATGAGCCCATTGGTGCTATTTGTAGCGACAGGAATATGTTGGATAAGTGTTTGCACGTTAGCTACGGTCGGCACTGCGTTAGATGGGCTAGAAAGCTCACTTTCGGCAGCAAGTCTAACTACACCAGCCTCTGTTGAAGTAGCAGGTTTAGCAGCCGAGGACTTACTATCTACATAGCTACGCATTTCGGTGTCAGAAACCAGTTTACCTGTTTCGGGTAGGCGGTCTTCAAGACGAGTAAGCGTATTGGACAAGGTATTGAGTGTATTCCCTTGCGCTTTAACAGTAGTCTCTACGGTAGAAACGCTGTCTTTCAGGTTGGCAATAGTAGAGGTTAAATCAGCAGCCTTGCCTAAATCCTGAATACCCGCAATCTTACGATTTACCGCGTTTAAATCCGTAAATAGGGTATCAATGCGTTGGTTGGTAGCAGACAGGTTAGTAGATAAACCAGAGGATTTAGCAGCCAAATCTGTCTCTACTGCGGTTATTTGCCGTTGTAGGGTGGTAGAGGCTTGGGTAAGCTGCTCTTTGGTAGCTACATCAGCAGGAATAGTTTGTTTCAGGGCTTGAACGGTGTCCAACCTAGTAGCAAGGGCGGTAACTCTACTATTCAATGCGTCTGAAAGGGCGTTGTAGGCAGAGTTAAAACCGTCTGCTGTTACATACTTAGCAGACATACCTGAAATAGCGGTAGTAGTCTGCGTAGAAAGGTCATCCAACGCCTTTTTAGTGGCGAAGTTATTGAAGTCCGGCAAGGTAGGAACTACAATAGTAGACACTTTGTTAGCAAGGGCGTTAAACGTCTCTTGCGTAACATAACCAGTAAGGTCAAGGGGCTTGGTAGACTTAGCCTCTAACACAGAAAGACGAGTGTCCACGCCGCTATATTTACCATCTACATAGTTAAGAGTAGCGTAAGGGGTAAGATTTACCTTTGGGATAGACCCCTGAATGGTGGTAACAGCGTTGTCAAGCTCTTGTTTAGTAGCGTAGTTAGAGAGGTTAGGAGAAACAATAGCCCCCTCTAGGTGGGTAACACGTTTGGAAACAGAGATTACGTCGTCTTTCAGGGCTACAAGTTTACCGTCAGGCAGGTTATCCAGTTTTTCCTTGTCTTTGGCTTGCATTAAGCCTGCGTCAAGGGTAGTGGCGGGGCGGATAGCTTGTTTCAAGCTGGCTACTTCGTCTTTGGTGGCTAGTTCAGACAGTTTATCATCGTTAAGTTTCAACTCCTGTTGAACACGCCTGTTAAAGTCCTCATTAGTTACATAGCCTTTTGTTTCAGACTTTTTGATAAGGTCTTTAATGGCTTCTAGAGAGGAATTAACCTCTTTTTTCAAGTTGTTGGTAGAAGTAGAAACTTCGTCCTTAGTGGCAAAAGGAGAGGTATCAACCCTAACTTCTTCAAGCAAACGGCGGACGTAGCTAATAGTAGCATAACCAGACAAGCCCTGTTGAATGTCAGAAATAGTGGCATTAATAGACGAAAGGGCAGCCTGTAAATCAGACTTACTAGCCTTTTCATTGAGAGCTTGCAATAAGGTGTCCGAATTAGGGGCTTTAATAAGCTCTTCTACTTTGGAAATACGGTCACTAGCCTTAACGAGGTGGGTCTGTAGCTCCGATAGAGCTGTTTGGGATGCGTATTTCCGTAGTGTTTCGGCTAATTCCTCAATAGTAACCTTGTTAGAGAGGGCAGATACTAACTCAGGCGTAGTAACACAGGAGTCTAAGTCTTTCACTACTTTGTTGAGGGTAGTTTGCAAGGCAGAAACGTCATTATTGCCGTTGTTAAGGGCGTGAGAAATGGTCTCTTGCAACTTGGCTAGATTAGCCTGAATACCATCTACAACGGTGGTATCTGCCTTGTTAGAAAGGTCAGTTTGCACTTTGGTTACTGCATCTTTCAAGCGTTGTAGGGCTTGGAAAGGGGGCTCTGCTAGCGGGTCATTAGAGTTACCATTAGAAAGAGCCTGCGCTAGGATAGCAGAAACTAGGGCTTTTACCCGTTCTGTGGTATGATACTTGTGGTCTTTCCCCTCTGGCAAATCATCTGTGGTGTAGATAGGCTTGGGGAAAACGAGGTTTTGTGGGTTTACAAGAGTGTTATCTTTATAAATAAAGTCCTCTTGTACACCATTAGGTCTACCATCCGTGTAAACCTTGCGTAAAATGTAGGCGACATTCATAGTCATCTCCTGTTTTGGTTAGAAAGTCTTATTAAAAGACGAAAAGAAACCGCCCAACCTAATGAAGGAGGGCGGTCGGTATTATTAAATTTCTATCTTGATAGCAGCTAGGGCTTCTAAATTAGTAGCCTTGGACAGCTTATCTTTGATAGCAGAGTATTTAGCGTATAGTTTAGCCTCTTCCTCCATATTAGTGGCAACTAGCTTCTTAACGTCATCAAGCGTAGGATTAGTGGTTAGGGCGTTATCTTTGGTATTAAGAGTAACTCCACTAGGCACAAAACCAAGAGCTAATACTTTGGTAGTAACCTCTGTATTATGATTGTCGCTAAGGATAACCTCCTTGCCGTTTAGCTTAACAGAAATGCTCTTTAAGCGTTGGTTATACTCTACAAGCAGTTTAGAGAGGGCTTCTTGTTGTGTAATGGCAAAAGGTATTTTGTCTGTATAACCCTCTTCCAAATAGTGTTCTTTATTGGAATAAGGTCTGCCATTAGCGTCATATACTGTGGCGTCTTTGTAGTCGGCAACAGTTACCCATTTACCCTCTTCAAACTTGGCTATCTTACCCTGTTTGGTCTTAGGGGGTTTTACCTCCGTGGCGTTAGGAGGCAGTAGGTAGGTTTCTTCCTTGGAAAGGGGGTTTCTCTGGGCTATGTCCACGCCCAAATAATAGCCGTGTTCGTCATAGCAATAAATATCTTTAAACATAATAATCTCCTAAGGGTTGTAGGCTTTAATAAGAGCTAACAGCGCGATGTTTTTAGGACGGTTTTCGTGAGCGACTGGCACTACACGAGATGCGTCAAATGCGAAGTCATCGGACAAACCTTGTTTATACGCTCTGTTACCGCCTGTATTGCCGTGTCTGTAAAGTGCGCCACTAGAACCATCCACAGTTGCACCAATGAGGCTGATGTTACCTGTAATGTTCCGAATAGCATCATCTTGGAAAGAACCAATAGAACGACCGCCGTCAAAGCCCCTGCCCAAGTCCACGCTACGAATAAACAAGCCCCTTAAATCTGGAATAGGGAAAGTGGTAGAACCATCACCATTACCGTAAGTAGTCCCAATAGCATAGAATAATTCTCCATACTGATTGCGGTTTAACCACGCGCCGTTAGCAATCAGGAAACCAGAAGGAACACGGTCTGTTTGCCCAGCGAAGTAAATAACCGTGCCGATAGGAACTCCGCCTACGTTGTCTGTACGTTTCCAAGCAGACCAGTTACCGCCAGCGTCTATGGTATGACGTTGGTATTGTTCTCCCGTATAGCATTGATAGATTTGGTATCCGCGATGGGCAGACGGGAAAACGATAAGTGTCCCTGCCCTTTGAATAGGATAGCCTAAGGCTGGGTTAGCAAATGTGTCATAGCCTTGATAGTAAATACCGCCCATGTGATTGCCATTGTTATCCCACTCTTTGTACTGCATAAGACCTGTTGCATAGAGGGTATTCAGGTGGATGTTTTCATTGCCTAATAATCCTCTATATAGGAAAGGAGAAGCATGAAAGCCTTTAACAGCGGAAGCTGGTACGCCTGCTATGAAATAAGCGTCCCATTGGTCTCCTTTCGCACCTACTAAATACGCCCCATTCTCGCCTGTAAGAGTGCAAGACAAGCGGACGGTAGCGTTGTTTTGGTGTACGGGGGAGCGGTCTGTGTTAGCAAGATAAACGGTAACACGACCGTTGCTTGCATTAGGTTCTACAAACACGCAGAAAGGGGCGTTTCCATCACAATAGCTGGTGTGGATAGAGACTGCGCCGTTTACTCCGTTTGCCTTAAACATCGTAACCGAAGCATCAAAAGACCCCATACGGTTGTTGAGAGAACCACGCATATCAAGCGTAATATCTAGCCATCTGTCCCCTAATGGTGGAGAAACAAACTTGAACACGCCTGTACTAGTTGTAGACGTGTTCCATAGTTCTGCTTGGTCTTGGAAAGCCACGCGGTTATTATAATCTACAATAACAGGGGACTCTTTTACCATTAAGAACTTGTTAGAACCAGACCAATCAGTCCAGTTTCCACCTAACCAATAGCGGGTATAAGACTTACCTGTATCAGAGAAGAACTGTTGTACGCGCTTACGCTCGTTATTAGGAATGGGACTATTGCCGTTACCATCGCTGTGTGTAGTCTCGTACACGAATAACGTACCAGAGTTTTCAGGGGTATTCTGTGCGGAATTTATGCGATATAGACCCTGTTTCAGGTAGTTATTAGCAGAGGAGTTTAAGTCCCCATTTACAGTAAAGGAGATGTCTTTCAGCTTTTGCAGGGCAGCATTAAACTCATTAGCTGTTTGCCTAGCGTGAACTACTGTTTCGTATTGAGGGTGGGCGTGTTCGTCTGTTTTGTGGTCTTCAATAACTTCCGCGGAACACATATACAGATTGAATTGGTCGCCTACCTGCGGGTTAGAACCTACCTTTTCCAGCGGAGCCCATTTCAAAGAAGTAGCTGTGGACTCTGTAACGAAACGGACGTAACCTTTCAAAGCCCCTGTTAGGAACTGAATTAGGTATTTGCCATATTTCATGTTACGAGCGGAGTTATTCAGGTTATTGCAAGACAGGGTAGTTGTAGAGTTACCTAACAGTTCTACCTCGCTAACAACCCCACTGACGTTAGCTGTGGCAGTAGCGGCAGAACCGCCCCCTCCTGTTATAGTAATATATGGACTGCCTGTATAGCCTCGTCCTGTGTTGGTTACACGGATTTCTTTGATTTTCCCGTCTTCAATAATAGCCTCGGCAGTAGCTCCGTAACCGCCACCACCGTCTATTGTAACAGTAGGGGCAGATGTATAACCTCTACCTACGTTATTTACCGTAATGGACGAGACGCCCTTGTCAATGTGGGCAATAGCAGAAGCACCTACGCCACCACCTCCTGTTATCTTAACAGTAGGGGCAGAGGTATAGCCAGAACCACCGTTAGTAAGAGTAATACTTGAAACAGAACCATCTTTAACAGTAGCTGTTGCTGTCGCCCCACTACCACCACCTCCTTCTATTGTGATAGTAGGGGCAGAAGTATAACCACTACCTACGTCTGTAACGGTAAACGTTCCTACTCTGGTAAAAGTGGGGAAAGACCATTCAAAATCAGACGCACGGTAGGCAAAAACCGTCATGCCGTTAATGTCCCTACTTAAAGTAAGGTAGGCGTTACTGTCCGAAATAACAGGGGGTTTCAAGTGAGCTACACTAGGTATCTCTAACAGCTTGGCGTTTTGCAATTGAGGGAGTTCAAACTGGAAAATAGCCTCTGCTTGGGCTAGTTTCAGCTGAGCTTCAATGGCAATCTTGTTGCCAGAAAGGGTAGCATCACCCCTAGTCTTTTCAAGGACTTTCGGTTGGGCAGCTAAGGCGAAAAGAGTGCCGTCTTCTGTGTATAAACCAACTTCGCCATACTGGAACGTACCTACATTTTGGTCCATGATGCAGGTATATTCTACGGTATTAGCATCTATTACGGTATAACCGCTGATGCCACCCCTATGTAGCTCCTCGCCGTGTAGTTTTGTATCTGAAGTAGTAGGCGCATAATTATAGGCAGAACCTACGGCAAAGGATGTTAGGCTAATCTGATAGCCGTTAGCCTTTGCCTCTTGTGCAGCGCGTAAACCAGCATCTGTAATAACAAACTTCATTGTTATCTCCTGTTAGTTGAAAATAGTCGTTGTGCCATGTGCGGATATATTAAATTCATCCTGCAAGTCGTCTGCTACACTATCTATAATGTAGGTATATCCGACCATAGCATAGTTTAGAGTTTGAGACATTCTAATGCGATAAACAATCGCTTGCAGCACCAAATTGATAGGAGCTACATAGTAAAAGAAGTCCCTAAACCCCCTCAGGGTTAAATTAAAAGTTGCAAAAGGGTCTACTATCAAATGGACGTGAGACGTGGGGTAGTAGCCTCCTTTATTAGCGGTAGAAGCCCCTATAATAGCAGGGTCAATGGCAGCTATCTTTTTGTCCCCTTGTGGAATGAAATCTACATAGTTTTCAGACCACAAGTTCTGAACTTCTAATTCCGCGTTGAAACAATAGGCAAAAAAGTCCATAAAAGACTCTAAGCCTTGCGCTTTCATATACTGCCCTAACCATTGAGCTATTCGTAGGTAGTCCTCTAAGGTAAATAGCTTGTTCTTATAGTTAGGATAGTTAAAGCCGAGCATTTGGGAAACGCCAACTAGAAACTCCCTTTCAGCCGTGTAAACGTCCTTAATAGAGAGTGGTGTGTTATCCTCCGTGGGGGTAAACATATGGAGGTTGCGGGAGAGCGAAATAGCGTCTATGCACCTATCATATTCATCCCCGAACACTTCTTCAAACGCTTGAAACATCTCCTGCCAAACTGGGTTTTCAGATAGGTAGGCAGGTAGTAAGAGATTACGATATGCCATAGCCATTATCCTCCAAAGCAGAGCGGTCTGAATAGTCCGCTATAATGTTAATTTCTCCAGGAACGCCATAATGCACACCAGACGTGTTAATAGCAGGAGGCTTCGCGTTTGTGCCTGTTTCTGTACCATTATCCGTCCAAGTAAGGGCAGTCGTTTCATGTAGGAAGCCCATAAAGGAAGTTTGCCCGATAGAACGACCATATATGCGGTAGGAAGTAGCAGTATTGGACTTAGCCCACGTTAGGACAACGGAGGAATTGGGGTTCTCCACTTTCACGTCAATGTAACTAATCTTACTTTCCCCTTCACTATCAACCGCAGAAACAGCCCATCTGTATATGCCTATTGGAAGCGTACCACCGTCTACAACCCTAGCAGATGCTATGGTAGGGGTGTCCAAGTACATAGAAATGTCCCCTGTTGGTGTGTCCAGTACAAGGTAGTCTATGTAAGTGGAATTAACCGCCCTTAAAGCATCAATAATATCTGTGCGGAAGACTGGTCGGGCTAGTATGCCGTAACGTGGAGTGAAAAGGTCTCTAACGGCTGTTTCAGCAGCTCTTTGTATTGTGGGTAAATCCGCCGTCTGTTTACAGTAGATATGGGCAGTTACATCAACTGTGCGGGGTTTAGGCTCTGTATTATTACGACCTACTGTAATAATCCATCTCATTCCATACCAAGTCCGCTTTCTAAACCACTCTTCAAACTCGTGTATGTTAGTGTCAGACCATTCGCCATCTGTAAGTAGAATGATTTTACCCACGTTAAACCAGTCCTTATCCATAGGGGCTAGGTCTCGTTGGGCTAATACAATAGCGTCTTTAACTCCGGGATAGGTGCGGGCTAACGCACGGTATTGAGCTGGGGTTACTGCCCCATATTGAGAGCCGAAAAGGTCTCCCCCAAAGTTAGCGTAGGACGAAGCAGAAGGGCTATTTCCGCCCCCTGTAAGGTCAGAAAGGGCTACTACTTTGACTGGATATTTGGCGTTAGCTAACTGCCCGTCTTTCCCTGTAAAGCCACTCCTGTTGCCAGCAGAGCCGTTGGTTATGGCATAAGACACAGTAATATCTTGATTAGTAGTGGGCATAGTCCCATAAATACCATTGCCAAAGGTAAGGATAAGGGAGCCATCTAAGTAGGTAAAGTCCTGTACAGCATCCTTGCCTTTGTATTCCCACAGACCGTTCGTTACTACTGGTATCTCTGTTTTATCTACAAATACCCTAACGTCTGTATCCGAAATAACAAAGTTGGGGTGGTTAGCCTTCCAAAACTGATAATCCCTAGAAAGACCCTTGAATTTGTAGGCGAAACACTCTCCCTCGTACAGAATAACGTCTTGGGTGGTTTGCAGGCGTTTCCAGATGATTGCATTACGGTTAAACAAAAGAGTACCCTCTACATTAAACTTGGAGTAGGGTGGTATTTGGTCTAACGGTAGGTTAGGGTCGCGCGTTAATCGTACTGAAACGGAGGCTGGTTTGTTACGAGCTAGCCTATTCTTTAACATCATTTGAATGGCATAGATAGAACTATCCAACTTAGCTGTATGTGGCAGGGTCTCTTGGAAAGCACTCTCTGCCATGTAGCTATCATGGTCTACAACGCCAGCCATAAGCTCTATTAAGGTATTGCCTGTCTCATTAGTAACCAACACACCGAAGTTATCCTTAGTAGACGCTGCTGCTTGTAGTTGCAGCTTAGCGTCATCAAAGTCTGTACGCTGGTAAGCTATGTTAAAGGAACGAGCAGACCTGCGGGTAAGGGCTTCTTCTAATAGGTTGTGTTGCAAGGTAAAAGTAAGTTCTGCAGATTCTCCTCTTACCTTGCTTTGTAACGTGTTAAAAGACCCTATGGCTAGGAGAATATTATCAGAGGTTAAAAGACCTACTTCTCCATAATCAAAAGCGTCATTTTCTGAAAGAAAAGACTTAATGGTTAATATGTCTCCATTAAGGGAAAGGCTGTCTATGAGCCGTTTGTTGGTAGTTCCTCCTTTTAGGGAAAGCTGGTATGCCTCTACTCGGTAGCCAAAGGAGGAGCCAAATAATAGGTGGGTTATGTTTACGCGGGAGCGGTTTCCCTCTGAACGGGTTAGGTAGTCAGAACCGCTGTCTGTTACTGTAAGTTGCATTAGTCTCTCCTAGCGTTAAATGAAAGTGAACCTGAATAGTCCAAGTTAGGGACGTAGTAGGGTAGATTACATGAATACCCGTCCTTAGTTGGTAGTGGGGTTATAGAGATTTGATTAGCAAAGACCTGTATTTCAGGCATAAACTCCTTAATCTTATCAAAGAAGTCTCTCTTAATCTCATTAGCCGTGTAGCTGTCGCAGGGTTCGTGGATAAACTCCCAAAGGCGAGTGCCGAAAAGGGGTTGCCTGAAACGGCTTCCTAATGGGCAACGTAGTAAGTTAGATAACTTGTTTTGAATAGCGTCTATGTCCTCTACTTTGATATTGCCTGTTAGAACGCCATAGTTAGAAAAAATGTCAATATATTTAGCCATAATAGAAGTCCTTATATAGATTATCCTGGAAGGGCAGGGCTGGTAAGTCCGCGTGGGGCATCATGGGTATGGCGTTTCAGAGACCACTCGTCTGCTGTTACATCGCCCCCAATGACCTGTACGTTACCCCTAATCTGCGCCCCACTAATACCACCCCCAGAACCTGAGACAGCCAAACCACCCTGACCTGTAATCAAACCAGTAGAGTTAGTTGTGCCTGTCATATTAGTAGCAGGAGAGTCGTTGGTTATGGTAGGGGCGGACAGTTTAAACGTGCCAGACTTCCAGTTTACCTCCTTAGAATTATAGGTAAGAGTGCCTGAAACTATCTCACAGTTGCCACTACTATCTATCTTGCAGGTAAACCCGCAATGGGAGAAGTAGAATACATTGTCCTGTTCGTCTAAATACCAGTGAGTACCATTAGGGAAAAGCTCCCCATTACGGTTAGGGTAATTAGTACGGAATACTTCTGGGATAGACTGTTTAGTCGTTACCCCTCCGTAGTATTCAGGGTTACTAGGGTCATTGTGGAAATTCACTTTGACCCTACTGCCTTTCATCGGTATTCGTACTTGGGCAGCAGTAGCGGTCGGACCCCTACCACTAGCCTGTCCGTTAATAGCCCAAGGAAGGTGTTCATCGGGTACGCCATCGTGTATGCCCGCCACCCTAATCTTTAAACGACCTAACATTTCAGGGTCTTTATTATCAACCACAAGACCATCTGGCATGGTCGTTTGCCAATCTTGGTTATAGTCTTCAATCATGTTATTCTCCTATTATACAGTAGAACCCTTAGCCCCATTGTTACCATCACGAATAAGCTCATACCGTTCTACATAACGAAAGTCTGCATTCATTATAATAGACTTACCAGCTACTATGTACAGACCACTTTCAGCCTTTTTCAGCTTGGCATCCTTGCCATAAACTTGGAGGTTACAGGACTCCAACAGTTCAAGGTCAGGGTCTAGTATGGTAAGTAGGGAAACCCTCGTTGATAACAAGAGTGGTATTCTATCGTTTTGGTTACGAGCTTTAAGGGTATTTTGGTGGTTATTGCCAGCGTCAACAGGGAGATGCTTAATATTACCATCCCCTATATTAGCAGCAACCTCCTTATTAACATTGGTATTCTCTGAAAGCCTGCGAGTTTGTACACCAGAGGACTTTTGCCGTTGCTCTTTAATGGCAGAGAACTGGTGGTTAGTCTGTTTATAGCCTCCTGCCGTATTAGAAGAACCGCTATCATTATGGAAAGCAATGTCCATAACAGGAATAGCCCCTGCTTCATCGCTGCCATACCGAAAAACCTTTGTCTTATCAATAGGAACAGCATTTAGGTTGGTATATTTAAGCATCCCATACATATTTACCGCCATAATCATACAGGAGCTATCGTCTACATAACCACTATTCTTAATCCTGTGGGCGTAATCGCAGAAACTCTCTGCCATAGGTAGCCAAACTTGCTCGTCTGCGGTTTGTGTACCCTCAAAAGTAAGTCCACAATACTTGGCTATTTTCTCTAATACTTGGCTAGAAGAGCCTTTTAACGAAGTTTTAGAGGGTTGTAACCGCCATATATCCACTATGTCTATGAAAGAAATGGTGTAAGCTATATGGTCATTAGCCAACCTCTCTTTAAGCACGTTATAAACTCGGTATTCATATAGGAAAACCCTCTGTTTAGAAGCACCCAGTTTGAAGTTTATTTTAGTGCCGTCTTCTAGCTTGAAAGCATCCATTACCCCCTTAGCATCTGTAAACTTGATATGTCCTATGGGCAGACGATATAGAATATGGCTAGAAACCAACACTTCCGTGAAAGTAAGGTCTTCTAAGGGGACTTCTTTTTGGTCTAAATAAAGCTGGAAATACGTTCCATTTTGTCCAATAGCAGCCATTATAATGATACCTTATTGCCAACCCTAGAAGCAAAGCGAGTAGCCGAAAGCATATTCTGTAATACTTCCTCTACGTCCTGCTGGTTAGGGATATTTAAGAAACGCCCTGCAAATAATTCTCTTTGCGGGTTTACGATGCCGTTTACTAGACAAATAACCCACCAGTTGTCTGGCAAGCCATATGCGTCTACGGCTATTAAGTCCGGGCGGTGTGCTCTTGACTGCTCTACGGTGTAACCTGTCATTGTTAGGGCTTGTAGATGTAGTCTAACATAGGCAGAAAGAACATAGTCTAACTGGTATTCTTTGCCATTGAAAGAAACGACTTGATATGTATTACGGTTCATCGGTTATCCTTTCTTGACGGTAGCAGGTTTAATCACTTTGGACAGGTTATCAGCTAGGTCTTTACCAACAGCGGAAGCTATGCTGGGTAGGGCATTTTGTAGGGCGTCCTTGGCGTTAGTAGGTGGAGAACCCATCCCTTGTTTCTGTGGTATGTTAGATGGCTTAGTGTGGTCTGTGGTAGAAGACGTTGTTTTGGAAGTTTTGCTGCCTTTCAATGGGTCTGGATATAGATAAATGCCTTTCGCCCCTACTAAATCCTCGTAGGAGGGAGTCATGCGGGTAACAGCTTGGATTGTTACTTGGCATTGCTGCGGTCTACCATCTGGACCGAGTACAATATCATATGCGTCTGAAACGTGTTCAATGAGCATATCATCAAAGTACAGAAACTCCCCAATAGCTATGGAGATTTTCCCTGTTACGTCAAACATGGTTTCAACAGCCGTATGTACATCCCCTATCCTAGTTTTTAACTGTTCAAGGGTAGATTTAGCTTGTTCCATAGTGTCTTTGGCTATCTCTGTACCGCCCTGTTTGAGGGCATCTGTGGTAGTTCGTTTGCCAGAAGTAACATCTGCTACGGCATTAGCCCCTACCTCCACTACGTTCTCTGCTGTATTAGACGCAAAGTTAAGCACGTCCTTAACAGCCCCAAAGCCAGTTGAAAGCAGTTTAGAAGCCCCGTCCCAAAACTGTGGAGAGGGTTCAATTCTTGGTCCAGGAGGAATTAAGGTCTTCGTCTTACCGTTAGTGCGGGGCATTTGTAAGCTCTTTAACAGCAATACATTACGAGTAATCTCATCGCTTGAAGCCCACGCAATAATAGTAAGGGGGAGGGTTAATTGAATAGGGGCAGAACCACTCCAAAACTGTGTGGTCATAGCCTGTGTAAGAGGGAAGTAGCCCGCAGCAGACATAACCGCCGTTTCTATCGGATTAGCCTGAATAAGGTCAGCGAAAGGGGTATTGTATTGAGCCGTAGTGTCAAGAGAAATCTCACTAGGCATATGACATTTTACCGTAATGGCTCCCCTGTTTTCAGCGGGGATTGCTGCCTGAGTTATTGTTACGGTATGGAAAGGTTTAAGTCCTACCGTATTAGAGGTGACGCCAGTAGCAGTAAGGCTGTCTTTGCTTACGTCTACGGCTTGTTTAAACTTGGGCATAGATGCCTCCTTAAAAATAAAATAAAATTTCGCGTTAGATGGATAACAGCCCTAACCGATATACTCGTTTATACCCTCTAACCGATATAATCAGAAATAAGCACTTCACTCATACCCCTATTAGATGGAGATTTAACGAGAACGCGCTGCTCTTTCTTAGTCGGGGTAGGAATAGCGGGTTTGAGCGTATTCTGAGCCAGTTGTGTAGGACTAGTAGATGCTTTATGGGCTTGCCAAGTAGGTTCTGTGTAAATAGGGTCTCTATTAAGCGTCTTGGCTGTTTGCACAGGAGTAGACTTAACCGTAGGTTGGTTCGCAACCGCAAGTTGGCTCGTAGCAGGCATAGAGTTCTTAGCCAGAACAGGTGCTCTGGTTGCAGGAGTATTAACTTGGTTAGAAGCTAAATTAGGGGGACTTGAATAAGTAGGCTGTTGAGAACCTGTATATCGCCATTGGGAGAAACCCAAATTATATCTAGCGGTAGGGGTAATAGAGCGGTTTTGACGAGTATCCGAATACCAATAACCACCAGCGAATATCTCTGCGTGTCCTGCACCCCTATTCTTACCAATACGAACGTCCCCTTCCCTAACTGTACTGGGGTCTACCCGCGTCCAACCCCTTTTAGATAATAAGGAATCTAAATCCCCACCGTTAGCCCCTGCTGGTCGCCAACCTGACCTACCCAGAGCCATGTTTGGTTTAGCCCATCCAGGATAACCAGCCTGCCCCAGAATGTTAGCTACACCACGTCCACACCATTTCGTGTATGTGTTGATAGACCCGCCTGTTACATAGGAAGCTACTGCTCCTAGCCCCCGTGGGTTAAAGCCTTGCGGATTACCTAATGTAGTATCTCCTGTGTAGGCTTGTTCTGGCTTTCCTTTTAACAAGGGGCTATTTGGAGCCATAACAGACCAACCATTTTGGCTAGTATCTACTCCTGTATTATTAGCGGGGATAGAGGCATTTAGCGTTTTAAGAGCATTGGTTAGGCTGTTGAAAAGAGAGCCTATGCCTGTTGAGCCCATCTTATTGGAAACGCTGCGTAAATCAGAGGAATTAACAGAAGTAGCCCTTTTTAAAGCGGTATTTTGGTCTGAAAACAGTAAGGAAGTAAGGGAAACAATAGCTCCAAAGGGGCTGCCTATTGCAGATAGCAGTTTAGACGCACCATTCAAGGAAAAGATAGAGCTGTTTGATACATTGGTTAAATCCTTCGGCTTAACAGGAGCAGTAGGCTTGTTAGCAGCGTCTTTCATAGCTTGGTCAAAAGACTGCTGGTTGTTGCTTGTCTGTGGGCTAGAAGTAGGTGTGGCTGGTGTGTTACGTCTACCCCTTAATACCTCTTCAAAGGAAACTTGGGCTTCTTTGGGTATGTATTCCTTATCAACGTAGTCTGAGGGTATTTCCTGTTTCAGGGTCTTTTCCAATTCATCTGGGATAAAATAGGAAAAGAAGTCTATAACCCCGTTGATAAGACGAGCTCGGAATTGAGAAACTTTGGTTTTCATGTTTCCAATCATGTTCTGAATGGTTAAAACAGCCCTGTCTTTCCACTCTGTTATTTTCCCTGTTACATACTCGTATAATAAGTCCTTTCTTTTCCAGAGGGAGGAGAATAAGCCCATAAACATCCCCGCCATAGCCACCTTCTTGAATATCCATTTGATGTTACCTGCTTGGATATTAGATTTAAGAGAGGAATAAGCATTAGACATACCTAGTTTGACTCTGAAAGCAGCATTATATCCCTTGTTATAGACAGAATGAGCTTTATCCTTAAAACCGTGCAGCCAAGAGAAATACCCTGAAACGTTAGTTCTAAGGGTAGTTAAGCCCTCCTTAGAAGTAGTGCGAAAGGCAGTCAGATTTACCCTAGTCTTAGCATACTGAGCAGAAACAAAGGTAGAAAGCTGTTTGGTCTTGTTTGAAACACTAGACTTGGCAGCTTTGATAAAAGACGATAGGGTAGTGCTATCCTGTTGTATAGCGGAGGATGTAGCTTGTTTAGTGGTGGAAAGTCTATGGGAAAGCTCACGGCGTAAAGCATCTCTATCGTGAACAAGGTCAATAATAGCAGGAGTAGCCTCAACGTAAGCAGCTATATCCTCCCAGTTTTGGTTGATAGTAGACTGTACATAGGCTAATGTATCTTGCTTATTAGAGTTTTCTAGGGCTTTTCGTATTTCAATAGCCTGTTCTGTTAGTTTGTCTATTTCAGCAGAGAACTTTTCCTTGTTGTGGTCATTTCGGGAAATGTGCTTGATAAGGCTCTCAATAAGCTCTTTATCCTGTTTTAAAATGTCGTCTATGGCGGAATATAGGGTTTTATCAGTATTCATAATAGTGTCCTTATGCTTTCAATCCTACTAGATTAGAACCAACTAAGCGGTTATCAGTAGGGAGGAAAGGTACTTGGGAAAGGGTCGTTTTCCCTTGATTGTAGGCTACTTTCCGTCTGTTAGCTTGGGCAGGGGTATTAGAAGCTTGCTGGATGGGAACGTCTGTTTTGCGGGCTTGCATAGTGGCAGTAGGAACTTGTCCAGCATTAGCCAGTATGTAGTCTGCTTCCGAGTTACGTCGTCTACGGTTTACCCCGCCATTATGACTTTGCAAGGCGCGTACTTCTGCTGCAATACGAACATTATCTCCAGAGCGTGCTGCTGCAAGCACTCCTTTCAACTTGTAAAGAGAACCGTAGTTATAGGAAACAGAGGTTAAAACAGCTTGCGTAGCAGGGGGTAATTTGTCCCATGCTTCTGCACCCACTGCCTGACGAGCAGAAGCCATAAATTGTGGGGTTCTGCGTAGTAAATCTCTTTCAGCGTCTTCTTTCGTTACCGTCATACCTTTCTGTACTTCAACGACAGAGCCATCTGCGCGGGTTATGGTGTCTGAACCGTAGCCTAGACGGTAGTGGTTTACGTCCCAACCTGCTTTGGTGGTAAAGCCCTCGTACTGCCGTAATAGGTTAAATGACTGATTTAAGGCGGAACCACTAGCAGCAGGTGCGGAGGAAGTAGCGGAGCTAGCCATTGATTGAACAGTCGGGGTCTGCGGGGCAGCTTGTGTAGAGGATGAGAAAGGAGACTGTCTAGCTTGCTGGGCTTTCGCAGCTTCTAACAAGGAAGTAGTAAGGTCTTTTGTTTCAGTCCCTAACTGGCTTTTCTCCATAGTATCCGAGACGTTAGAAACAATATCGTCCTGCATACCTAACATCCTCTTAATATTGTCTTTGTTGTCTGCTACTAGGGCTGAAATACCCCCGACGGCACCTCCAATAAAGCCACCGACAGCAGTTCCTAATACAGGAACGACAGAACCTACGGTAGCCCCGAGAGCTGCCCCGCCTGCTATTGAAGAGCCATACCCAACCGCCCTACTATCAAGTCCACCTGAAAAGAAACCCTGCCCTTTCTTTGAAGACCACAATGTAGTAACGCCGTCATATAGGGAATAGGCGTAACCCAAAGGTCCGAGCGTTTTAGCAAACCCTTTGGAGAATACCTTGCCCCCTAGACCTGCTACTTTCGGCAAAAGAGAGCGGGCTTTGGAGAGGGCGAAAGTGAGTCCCTTAATAATAGACTTCACGCCCTTAAATACCGTCTTAATGGTCTTAATCGGATGCTTAATAATGTGCATAGCAGAAGCTGCTAACCCAAAGGAAGAAGCTAGTTCTGGAACGTTAAGGGGCTGGCTAATATCTCCACCAAATATATAATGATAAGCTAGACCAGCTAGGGTCGTTAAACCTACTGCCCCTAGAACCATAGGAATTAATCCAGGCAGCATTCTTATTACAGAACCAAAAGACGTGAAAGAGCTTAATAGGCTAGATAGGGAAGAAGTAGCCGTATTAGAGAAGCTACTGAATAAGCTATCCGACGACTTAGTAGAACTCTCAATGTTCTTATTAAGAGACTTGGCGTGTTGGAGCATTTTCCTATTAACAGAAGCATCTCGCCTATTATTCCTAACTACTATTTTCTGCTCTTTTGTGGTAGTCTCTTTATACCAATTAGCAGCATCCTCTATTTCGTAGTTTAAAGCGGCAGTCTCTACGCTAGTTTCCTTGCTTAAAGATTTAGCGTAGCTGGTAAAAGAGGAAATAGGAGATTGAATAGTGGTTGTATCTGGGGCTAAAGAGGGGGCTTGTCGTACCTCTGAAATAGAAGTCTTATATGTCTCTTGTATGTTAGCGTATAAATCAGAAATGTCCGTATTTAAGGTGTTGCCTAATATCTCTTGGAATTGTAGGTTAGCTAGGTCTACTTCCTGTTGCGGAAAACTAGCCTTTTTAGGACTAGAAGTAGGCAAGGCGTATAGCTTTTGCAGGGTATCCGTATTAGCCGTAACAAAGTCTGTAATAAGCTGGACTTCGTGCTCCTTAAACGAAGACTGATTTCTAATAGTGTTAAAGGTATTTAGGACTAGAATAAAGTCATCTAATGTATCTTGGTCTTGCTGGGTAGCGGGTGTGGCATCTCGTGCTACCGCTTCCGCTTGTTCAAACAAAGGTTCAGTGGAAAGAATAAAGTCCTTAAAGCGAGAAACTACTTCTTTATTCGTAGTATCTCCTGTTAGCTCCCTAATTACGCTTTTAGGCAAGCCTGAGAAGTTTAGCTTTTTCATGGTTATCTCCTAATTAGGTTAGCGTTATACAAGCGTTCGTCTGTCGGTACGAGTGGTACTGTGTAAAGAGACACTTTCTGTTGAGTTACTAAGGCGGCTAGTGGATTAGTTTTGGGCGGTGTCCACTTACGAGGCTGTTGGAAACGCTGTAATGGAGGGTCTTTCTGCAATAAGGTAGGTGTCCTGTTAGGGGCTATCTGTACGTTGGCTGGTGTCTGTTGCGTAGGAGGTGTAACGGTGGTTACTTGTTTGGTTTTAGGGTCGTATCTAACGGCGGGCGTAACTGGGACAGTTTGGTGAACTGCTTTTGTGGCTGGTGTGGTAGTCGTAGTTGTGGTATTAGTTTGGGTGGGTACATTAGTGTTAGGACTACTTACTACGCTAGACACGGTATCACAGGAGCCATCAGGGGTTATCAGACATTGGTTATTAGACTGCTGGGTAGGGGCAGACTGTGGTGTGGGTCTAAAACTAGGAACTCCTGTGTTAGTTGTTTGTTGTGGGGCAGCAGGGGAAGTTTGCTGTGGTTGTTGAGGGCTGGCAAACGGCTTAAACGCAGCCAACATGGGGAAAGCAGCAGATAGAACACTCGTTACAATAGGGTAGTTTCTGACTGCGTCTAATAGTCGTTTCCAAGTGGTAGAGAATACCCCTTTTGTCATGGCTAGTGGGAGTTTATTGGTTATTTTAGACGTATTTTTAATGTAGCTAGCTAATAAAGATTTATTCTGTCTAACTAAGGATTGACCCTCGTTCAATTCGTTAGTGGGTGTAGATATAGTATTAGCTAGGTTGTCCGCCGTTATATTATCCCCTGTTTTAGAGGAAAACTTCATAGGGGCGAGGACTTTTGCTGTAATCGGAAAAGTCGTGGTTTTAGTATCGTAAGTAGGGCTAACTACATCTTGTGGTTTATATGTAGTAGACGTGGTCTGGGTGGATATATCTGGCGTTTTCCCTGTCAAGCCAAGCGCATCTGTAACACTAGAAAGAAAAGGAATACCCTTAACCACTCCAGACATGAATATTAGAGAGCCTAGCACAAAAGACCCTGCTAGTTTCAGGAAAGTGGAAAGGGAGAAATTATGATGCTTTTCATCACTATCGTTACGTTCTTTCAACGCCTTTTTCAGTCTACGAATAGTGGATAAGAAGGAAGTTAAATGGCGATATTCCTGACGAGTGTGTTTTTTATTCTCTTTTTGGGTGGACAGATTATGTTGTTTAGCGTACTCAAAAGCGTCATTTGGTTGTAGAGAAAACGGAGATACAGTAGGAAATGATGGTATTAAGGTGGCGTTAGCCTCTTTTAATGGCGTAGCCTGGACAGGGGAAAGTCGGGCGGTGGGAATATGTACTGCGGATAATAAGGAAATGGGGATATGTTTTGTTTGAGTTTCAGGAATACGTTGTTTAATAGTATATTCGGCTGTTTCAAGCTCAGAAATATCCTGTATTTTACCGACTTGGGTAAGCAAGTCGCGTATATCAGGGAAATAAACATCGGCTAGGTCGGGCTGCTTATGCTTGTAGTGTAGCAACAGTTTGAGCAGCCCTTGTTTTCGTTGTAAAGGAGTCATAATGGGCTCATAATAGTTACAAATGCCCTAAAATTTGGTCAAAAGAAAACCCCTCGTATTTTAGGTACGAGGGGTTTTATCAGTCATATATTTCTGTCAGGACCCAGCCCAAAATTGGTTTACTTGTAAATAACTTGTCGTTATATACTGCGAAATCATGAAATTCCGTGTACATTATTTCAGTAATCTCAGTAATACTGTTAGTAGCTTTAGACTTAGCTATAACTTCTGTACCGACTTGTAGCACTTTACAAATAAGGTCATCATTTTTAGGCGGTGTGAGCGACATCGTGTAAACAACCATGTCAGTATCATAGGAATTAACGTTTAAAACCATTGCTTGACACAAGCTAGCCATATATGCGTTAAAGCTCAGGTGGTCATGGACACCAAAGCTATGCACATATTCCCTAATGTCGCCCATTCGTGTAGGGTCATAAAAGTACAATGGCTGACCGTTAAAATCAATATTCAAACCATTTTCTTTGGACAGGAGTAGCTTACCTAGCTTTTTGTCCGATAAAATGGTGCGAAAATCCTCATCAAAAAATTTGGCTTTCAAATGGTCGGTATATTCCCGACGGCATTGATTGACAAATACGAAAGGTTGCGTTTTGGGGTCAAAACCTAAAAGGGCTTTTAAACCGCCCTCGGGTAAGGTTTTGTCAATAGCCTCATAGCAGTATTTACCATTTTCAATGAGTTGCTTCAGGTATGTGTTAGCCATCATTATTTCCTTTTGCCATACTAAATGTCAAAAGTCGTAGTAGTCGTATAGCGTAAGCTACTACGACCCTAGCTGAATGATTTAACCGAGTTGTTAAGGAACGAGGCTTGCTGTTTATTACTGCTTATAGCAAGCTGTTAGTTATAGGCTTTACCGTTAGGCTTTACCGTTAGGCTTTACCGTTAGGCTTTACCGTTAGGCTTTACCGTTTAATTAACCAATGTCGTTATTATACACGCTGCCTGCCACGATGTGTAATACTTTACAAAAGTTTACAAACCTGCCAAATAACTCAACAAGGCAAAAGGAAGGGTCAAAATAAGGGCATAAACACACTTGTGTTAAAGTTTGTAAAGTTTCAAAATGCCTATTGCATGAAAAACGCTCAATAGGTATAATACTGACATTGGTTAAGCAAACAGCCCTAATAAAGGAAGTAAGTTATAAAGGTTGGTTTGCAACGGCAACGAAACCCGCTGTATAAGTTTCAAGCCGATGTTCTTTCACAATTTAGCGTAATTGCTAACGTTTATGCCTGTTGTAGCTTCTGCTATACGGCTACAACGTGGCTTTTTCATAGTATAGCTTCTTTATATAAAGGAACTTAAAAATGGCAAAAGCTAAAAACGCAACTATGACTGGTACTTTGGTATTCCGTGCAAAAGACACTTTGGTGTCTGAAAGCGGTAAACTGGTATTGCAGGACGAAAATCGCATTGTGGTGGATGTAAAACGCCCGCGTTCGTCTAAATATGACCGCAAAGTATTTCCAACCTCACAGTTGCTGCAAATCGTTAGCAGTGATGAAGACGTTACTGTAAGCTATCGCGGCGAATATACCGAGGAATGGTATGTTGTAAGCGCGGAAGTTACAGAAGGCGGTTTCATTGTAGCCCAAACCGAAGACGGTCAACAACTCATTTGTGCTCCAGGCAACTGGGACTTCGTTGAGGAAGTTACCGAAGAGGAAGAGGAAAAACCTGCCAAATCCGCTAAAAAAGCCCCTGCCAAAGCAGCTAAAAAGCCTGCCAAAGTAGAGGAAGAAGAGGAAGAAGAGGACGATGAGGAAGAAGATGAAGATGAGGAAGAAAAACCCGCCAAATCTAAATCCAAAGCCAAAAAGGAAGCTTCAAAACCCGCCAAAGGTAAAGGCAAAAAAGCTGCTGACGAAGACGAAGACGATGATGAAGAAGATGACGACTCTGACGAATGGGAAGAGTAATCCAATCTAGCACATCGGGTTAGAAAGGCTAGGCTAACAACCTAGCCTTTCTTTTTGACCTTTTCTAGCGTTTCATCAGCTAATAGAAAACCCCTCGTATTTAGGTACGAGGGGTTTGTTTTATTCAAATGCGTCAGGGGCGTTTACTTGCTTAAAGCCTGCCATAAAATCTGCGAAAACGTAATCGCGTTCTTTTAAAGGAATTAGCGGGTTACATTCCAACAAAACTACATTTTCTGTATTTATCAGTAATTTGTCGGTATCAACGGAAAGTAGCAGAAAGGCGTTTCCTACTTGTAATTTAGCCAAACTAGCTAAATAGAAATCCAAATAGTAAACATCCTCTGCTGTTAGCTTTTCGTCTAACGTCCAATTTGGCAGGCTAGGGCAGTAAAAGAAAACTAATTTGTCGTGAAACGCTGCCATTTGGGGCATTTCACGCAAAGCATTGCATAAGGGGCTATCTGGTAAAATAGAAACGTTTGTGTCATCAAAATTGGAATTAGCAAAAGTAGCTTTTTCGCCGAACACATATTTGCCCGACTGATTGATAAACACAAAAGGGTCATTTTCAGGGTCAAAACCGAAAATCTGGGTAGCTGTTAAGCCATTTTCAGTAATCAGTTTATTGTAAACCCGAGCACCTTTTTGAATGCGGTCTAGAATAGTATTAGCCATCATTATTTCCTTTTGCCATACTAAATGTCAAAAGTCGTAGTAGTCGTATAGCGTAAGCTACTACGACCCTAGCTGAAATAGCTTGTTTAAACTGTTAAAGAACTGTGTTACTGCTTTGGTTACTACGTTTTATTTATAGGCGTTATTGCTTGCCTATGTGTGTATTATAGGCGAGTTTTCCGTTTTATGCAAGCATTATTTACAATATTTTACGGTCAAAATAAAGCCCTTTTTACCATCCAATTAAGGCAGGTAAAGAGGGCTTTTTACTTAATACTGGTCTGGGTTGTGCTGGTTTTCCCACATTTCCCTGAACTGCGTCCAACCAAAGAAATTACGGGAACGTACATTATGGTTAGCAACAGCCTGATGCTCTAATGGCGAGGCGTGTAGCGGGTGTGATGGGTCTACCAAACGTTCAAACCGTTGCATATCTTCCGCAAAGCTGCTAGGAGAGCCATCTAACTTGTTGTAGGAAACTCGGCAGCATCGGGCAGCAGACAATTTCGCTAAATCCATAAAACGGAATAAGTCCAAATCGCCGTCTACTAAACCAATCTCTGCATCGGTAACGTAGGGCAGGTGGAAATTACGTTCTACTGGGGTAGAATTTTCAAGGGCTGACTTCATTGCGTTGGCTATCTCTTGTATCTCCTGTTGAGCAGCAGGGTCAGTGCGTAGGGCAAAGAAATTGTCCCACTCTGTGCTAGTTACCAATACCGTGATGTATTGATAAGGCTCTAACACGCGGTTTACGACCTGTTTGCCTAACCCTAAATCTGCACCAATACGCGCTTGGCGAGCAGCTAGGTTAGCACACTCACGCCACCAATTCTCTGCTGCTTCCTTGTTTTCTACCTCCTGCGTGGGCGACATACCAGATTGGTTAGCCGCCCAGTAGGAAGGCATTGCTAGGTCTGTTTCTACCTGCTCAACAAACTTCTGAATAGGAATAGCACGAGAGGAGGAAGCATTGCGGGAAAAGCGTCTGTGCGTAAGCACTTCCGCGTGAATAGCCCGCCAGTAGCGAAGTTGCATGGTTGTAATACGCTGCCCATCACGAATAGTGTCGGCTACAATAGATACTTGGCAGGTCATCATTAAGCTCCTGTGCTGCCGAAGCCACCATTGCCACGAACCGTATCTGACAACTCGTTTACTTCACGGAAAGCAACCTGATGTACAGGAAGTACAAGGGCTTGGGCAATGCGGTCGCCCGCTTTAACAGTTAGTGGGTCTTGGGAAAGGCTGTCCTGTACAAGGGCTACTTTAACCTCCCCACGATAGTCAGAGTCAATTACGCCGACACAGTTTTGCAGGCGCACTTGGTTCTTGAAACCATGACCGCTACGGCTAAATACCAACATGACGTGGTCTTGTGGGATTTCAAAGGCAAGGTCTGTGCCTACTACGGAATGACGGTGTGTTCGGTCGGGTTGAAGCTCGTCTGGATTTTCGTGATATGCGCCCACGATAGCGTCATGTGCAGCATACAGGTCAAAACAAGCAGAGCCACCTGTGGCGTAGGTGGGCAAGATAGCTCGAGAGGTTAAACGTTTTACTTTTACTTCTAACATGATAAAGTCCTTTTAAGAAAGGTTATTTAGAAAGGTCATTTACAGCAGAGACCGTAGCTTTGTGCTTGGCTTGGCACTCGTTATACAGATTTACTACTGTTACAGACCAACGGAAAATGCTCTTTCCAGTCTTACCGTGTAATTCAGGTAGGTCTGGACAGGGCTGGGATAGATTAGCGGGGAGTTTATTTGTGTTTTGCAGCTTTATTGATGAGGCGCACCCCGTCATCGTCAAGGCATTCGCGCATATAAACAGGGCGAGTAACGATTTTTTCAACCGTAGCATATTGAACCTCCTTGCGGTTGCGTAGTTCAGCTAATTCTTTTTCGTATTGCAAACTGGCTTCGTATTGTTTCTTCTGGTATTCGGCGTTTTTGTTGGCAATCTCAACAGCAAACTTAGATTCTGCCGTAGCAAAACCACGAGCATATTGAGAATTGCCATACACATAAACACCCGCTAACAGAGCAATCACAACAGCAGTTGCTATTAGTAAGCGAGTGTACATATTCTACTCCTTATGAATAACCCAGTCTTCTGACAGCACATCGGTTTGACTGGCAAGCCACGGAACAAGTTTGTTGTCCGCAGTTTTCATGTAGATAGCATCCAGGACAGGTAAAGACTGTCCTTTTTCCTGACCACTAGGGTGGTAGTCGTAGCGGGTAGGGTCACCATAGCAATCGTTGATTGGCTCAGTAACGCATTTACCATTAACCAACAACAGAAACATACCTTTTCCGTTCCAACCCTTACGAGCCACACGCTGACCTTGTTTCAGTAGTTCTACGGCACGACCAAATGAAAACTCGGTTTGTTCTTCTTGATTTGCTCGAGAAGGTAGAATTTTTCGGTGGTAGCCTTCCGACTCTAACATCTTGTCAAAAGCATCATTATAGGCACAATCTTGACCAATCTCCTCGTTAAAGTCAGCAGGGTTATCGCAGATACTTTGACCTGTAATAACGAGCCCACCTTTCAAGGTAATATAGCACACGGTTGTAGTAGAACCTTCATGCCGTATGAAGTATTCCACACGTTCAACCAAGTCACTCAATATAGAAGAGTGTTTCATATAAACTCCTTATGTTAAGAAAAGCCCTGTTTCTTATTCAGGGCAAACAAAAGTCAACTAACAGCCTCAGTAGGCATGATGTAATTCAGTAAGACACTAGCGCATCTTTTCAGGTAGTAATCACGACAGGCTTGCGTCTCAAAGAAACCGTCAGCTTGCAAGGGCATATCCTCATCGTCTTCTGGAACTTCACTGTCCCACTCACGCAGGGTTTCGCCTTTGTGATTATCGCCACGAACCTCCAAGATACCGTTACGCAGACGAATATAACCAACTTGCTGATTAGCCTCGTCAAATACGTTATACTGCTCAGGGTAAGCAATGCAGGTGCATATAAATTGCAACCCGCTAATGTTTACGTCCCCACCAAAAGTGTCTTCAGGCATGATAAAAACCTCGTTAGGTTTGTTGAAAAATAACCTTTATACTGTATGTAGGACAGGGTGTTATACTGTCTGTTATTTATTAGAGACAGGGTGTTATACTGTCTATTGTTTACTGATAGGCGGGAATAATCTTGCGTCTATAGAGGAAAAGGTCAAAAAGAAAGCTAACGCCAAAGGATAAAATGCGTTAGCTTTGTGAGGTCATTTATGGAAGGAAAAGTGTAGTTGGGAGAGGGTAAAAACCAAAGGAAACCGAACCCTCTCCCCGCTACGTTGCGCGTGTTATTAGCAGGGGATGTCTGAGGTGGAGTCACCGTTTGGAAAACCTGCTAAAACAAACTTCCAATATTAAGATATTAGCCAGCACATATTGGCGGATGCTGGTTTTCAGGCGATGGTAGCCATGTCCATTCTACCCTCAGTCCCCATGCAACTGGCGTTCCCGATAGGAATTGAACCTACAACCTGCGGAATAGGAGTCCACTGCTCTATCCATTTGAGCTACGAGAACGTAATGGGCGATGTAGGGTTTGAACCCACGACCAAAGGATTATGAGTCCCCTGCTCTAACCACTGAGCTAACCGCCCTATACGCTGCCTTTACACTTCAGGAAAGATAGCGTAGCTTGGAGATAATGCAAGCGCGTTTAAATTAGTCGTCTTCATCCTCTTCAACTTCGTTTTCGCTAGAAGCACCGTTTTTCAACTCAAAAGCCATACGAATACCAGAACCTTCTAGAATTTGGTTACGACAATGATTGAAAAGTGCGCCGTCTGCAAAGAAAGTCTTATAGGTTTTGGAGTCCATGCCCAACTCTTTGGCGTAAGCAACACGTTCTTTACCACGCAGAAGGATAAGGGCTTTAAAGTCCCACCAGTCAAGGTCTTCCGCTTCATAAACGACTTTTTCGCCGTTTACATCCTTAATGTAGAGGTCTATTTTGCGTTTAGTGCCGGAACCAAAGCGAGTAGCCTGTCCTGTAAGTAATAGGTAGTCGTATATATTCCAAACAGGGTCAAAACCGTGTGCAGTACCTTGTGGGTCTGACTTCCATACACGCTGCCAAGACTCTAAACCAGTAGAGTTATACTGTTTGTTCTTAGTAGGGCGCATACAAATGTATTGGTATTCGTCGTCTCCGTCTAAAAGAACGGAAGCCTCTTGTTCAAGTTGCCCTTTCCCATGTGGAATAGCACGAGCGGTATTTTTAATGCGGACTGACGAAATAAACTTCACAGCCTCGCCATTAGGTTCGTACTCTGGCGACCCGAACATTACGGCAGGTTTAAGGCGCATTTGGTTTACACCAATGATTACAATGCCTTTCTTACGCAATCTACCTGCGATTTTAGGGATATTTTCAGAGAACATACGCGCTACGGCTGCCATACCTTGCCCTTTGCCATCGTCTAGCGTTTCAGGGTACATGGCGGAATACGAGTCCATGAAAATGGCGAGCTCTGGGGCGGGGTTTTCAGCTTCCACATAATAAGAACCACGAGAGGAAAGCTGTTTGTCTATCTTTTGGTCTGCTGGTTTGGTATCATAGATATAATACCATTTACCCTTTTCATAAACCTTGTCAGGTAGTAGTTTAACAAGTTGGGACATACTGTCAAACAGCTTGTCGCCGATACTTTCTGTGTATAGGCGGAAGATTGGTTTAACAAGGTATTTGCCTGTGTCTGGGTCTCTAACGCCAAATACGTCATCAATCGTAACAGTTTTGCCCTCTTTCTTTTTACCTGAAAGCTCAGCAATGCGGGCTACAATATTAGCTTGATAGTCCGGCGCACTACTACCCTCAAAGTCCCAATAAGTGCCGCGGACGCCTGCCATAGCAAGCATCGCCATAGCAGTAGAGACAGAGGTTGATTTGGCAGATTGTTCTCCTCCGTAGAACGTGTACCACGCACCGCCGATATAACCTCCACCTAAGAAAAGGTCAAGGGAGAGCAAACCTGTGGAAACACACCCTGTCTTGCGGGCGCGGGGGTCTACGCTGGCAGTAACCAGACGGTGCGATTTTTCAATGTCATCAAGTAGCTCATCAATATTTACAGCCATGATTTATTTCCTTTTACGAATATACGAAAAACCCTGACCTGAAACTGTGGGTAACTGGTCATGGTTGTTTAGCTAAAAACGATTAGAAGTCGTCATCATCCTCCTCGTCATCATCAAAGTCTACTTTGCGCTTTTTAGCAGGCTTCTTAGAGCGTTTAGCGGGTTTTTCGTCTTCTTCATCGTCCTCCTCGTCGTCATCGTCATCTTCTACGACTTTCTTTTTAGCACGTTTGGCGGGTTTTTCATCCTCCTCATCGTCTTCATCTTCGTCCTCAAAGTCGTATTTGGGCTTAGATTTACCTTTTGATTTCACAGGACGTTCGTCTTCCTCGTCCTCGTCCTCTTCATCATCGTCATCGTCCTCCTCTTCAACTTTTTTGCCTCTCTTAGACGATTTTACAGGGGGCTCATCATCATCATCATCATCATCATCATCATCATAGCGTTTAGACTTAGCGGACTTTTTAGCTTTGACTGGCGGTTCGTCATCATCATCATCGCTGTCGTTTTCAGCAGGTTCGCAGGTTTCAATATCTGCCCACGAAATAGTAACGTCATCGCCGTCCTTTGTTTCAATGGTAAGGATTTTGCTGGTTACTTTCTTAACAACGCCTGTGTACTCCTCATCGTCATCAGTAGTAACGTAAACGGTATCGCCTTTTTCAGGGCTGTATTCGCCGTCATCATCGTCGTCCTCGTCGTCTGCTTCGCTCTCAACGCCATCAGCAAACTTCAAGTATCGTTCAACATCGCGTTTAGCAGAGTCCTCGCTAGCAGTACATTTTTCAGCGATTACAGAAGCTACATCCCATACCAAATAACCCTCTTCCTCTTCGGTAAAAGCAGTAGCATCACCTTTTTGCACGTTATAGCGGTCGGTAGGCGGAATATCCTTGCCGTCATCGTAAGAAGCGAAAATATCGCAACCGTATTCAGCATCATCAATGCCAAAGGCTTGACGTTCGCCGTCCACTTTGTGTTTGTTCAGGCTTTCCAGTTTTTGCAGCTTGTTTACCACAGACGAGGTTAAACGCCATACGCGAATAGGTGTCCAAGAACCTGAATTTTCCTTGTCTTTCACGCCAGTTTTAGCCTCTTCCTTAGAGGGTTTATGTTTGGCTGGTTCGGACTCTACGGCTTCACGGTCAAGCACTTCAACGTAAGTTTCCTCACGCATATCAAGGCGAGCGTTGCAATATGGGCAGTCCTTGTTGTGGTCTACGCGGGCATTGTCAAAATCCCAAGCCAAGCAGTAGACTGGTTTCATAGCCTGCTCTTTCTTGTTCCATTTGGACATAACAGGCTCGCCTTCTTTATTGAAAAGTGGCAGGTAGTGGACACCTGCTGTTACTACCGAATTGGGGACTACACGCAATTCCTTGTAGTCTTTATCCAATTCAACCATGTCTACCATGTCTTTTAAGTATGGGACGTTTTCAAAGGATTTGGTTTTAACCTCGCCAAGAGAGCGGGTTCGTTTAAACTTGGACATTTAAGTTCCTTTCAGTTTAGTTAGTGGTTAGAAATCATGGGGGGTTGTACAAAGTACAAACAACCTTTATATGTTCGGTAAGCTATTCAGCGTTTAATAGCTGGTATGTTTAATAGCTGGTATATATTCCTCTATACCGAGTAAATAACGACCTACGCCATTAGGGTCAAGAATACGCGCTAATTGACGTATGTTATCCACTTCTGTGAATACTTGCATAGTAGCGGATTGTTCAATGCTATCGTCCTGTAATTCAACAGACTTGTGGGCATAGTCTTTACGCTTCCCATGTACGGTATAAGCAGAGTCATACTCAAAGTTAATCTGCGCCCCTGAAAAACGCAGATAACGTTGTAGGTAGGAAGTAATCGGACCTTTTTCAATATTACAACGGTCTAGGGCGCGTAACGCCTCTTGCGTAAGCAATTGGGTAAGGTCATCTAAGTCCACGCTGTGAGACAATACCTTGTACAGAAAAACAGACTCGTTCACGATTAAACGATGGTATTTCTGTAATATTTGGTCTCTTAGCTGCTTGGCATACCGTATCCAATAAGCAGATTGGCGTACAGACGCAAAAAGAGAGGCGTGGTCTTGGTTGTGATAAACCAGAGTTTCTAAGGCAGAAACATCTTTGTCTTGCAGGTAGTCTTGCACATAAGTGTTAAGCAAGGAAATCCACTCTGAAACGTATTGAATGGTATAGTTCCTATGCAAACCCATCTTCATATATAGGGATAACTTTAAAGATGGGTCATGTGTGGTTAGAAACTCCGTTAAAATGGGAAATAGTCCCTCCTTCTTATGAATAGAGAACTTTGTAGTAGGTTTCTTTACCTGCGAAACAAGCAAGTCAGCTAGTTTGGTGTCCACAAAGTTACTAGACATAATAACTGGCTTTATAGCGTAGGACAGTAAGGTGTCCAGAGCCGAAAGGTACTGTTCAGATGAATAATTCTCCTTAATCTTTTCGTCTGTGTGTTTTAGGACATCAATCGTTTCACTACGTCTATAAAGATAAGCCATTTTAAATCCTGTTCTCTGCAATAAGCAGGTTCATAAGGGCTACGGCGTGTTTACACGATAGATTACGATAGCTTGGGTCTCGTATAGTAGGGGCTTGACCGTTTGAACGCAGGATTAAAGCTGCGTTGCGTCTGTTCAAGTTATACTCTACGCCCCAAAATGGGTGGTACGGACAGGTGCAGTCTATATATACCTTTCGGGTTCTGGGGTCAAGAAGGGTTACGCTGGTTACATACGTCTTCCCACTTGCGCCTTCTCCAATAGTACGAGTTTTAGCATAGTATTCAAGTCCATACCTAGAAACCTTTGCTTTCAAAGTAAAGACGCGCACTTGGTTTGCGCGTTCTTTAATCTCATCTGAGACACCCGAAAGAATTTGTCGGGCGGTTAGCCCTGTTGGAGATAAGGGAAATGTTCTCATTTCTTAATTCCTTTGCGTTTAGATGCTTTGGCAGTAGCGACAACCTTTTTCTTTTTCAGCTTGTTCTCCCTACCATGCTCCCCTGTCTCGCCTGAAAGGTAACGTATGGCTATGGCTAGCTTGCGTTCTACGTCAGCCTCAGGGGCATCGTCTGCTAGCAGCGGGTTTCCGTCTTCAAATAAGGACTTGTTGTGTGCATCATCCCCGTCTTCATAGGAAAGATACATACTATATTTTTTCGCCACTTCTCGTAGACCGCTGTCGCCTTTGGCAGCAGCCAACTCGTCTGCAAACCGAATGCCTGTAATAGCTTCCTTAATACCTACACGAGAACCCAACTGGCACTCCATCAACGTCCCTAGTGTTTGTACATCCTCGCGGGCTACGATGTCCTGCATACGGAGGGTATAGTTATTCATCACGTGCATATTGTGATGAGCAAGCATATGAGTAACCATTGCCCCGCCTAACACGGCGAAAATGTCTTGGTATTTGATAGTCTCACAAACAGGACAAGTACAAGGCAGATGCACATGGGGAGATGGCGTGTAGCACTTAGAGGCTAAACCAATGGAGCGGCTTTCCCACTTGCTATCTATCGTTTGTTGATACATATACGTCTTGCTATTAGCAGCTAGGGTAGCAGAGGAAGCATCAGAAGTAAGCAACTCTACCACGCCGTGAGAAGCAAAGCGCATAATAGGGATGAGCTGCATTAAATTCCATATACCTAAAAAGTGGACGTGTTTATACAAATGAGACAGCTTTTTCACTTGCATGAAAATACGTTCTAAAGAGGACATATAGCTGCCGATGTAAACACCACCGATAGCTAGACGGTCAATACGTTCGTCATAAACAATGTCATGGTATTTATCGCCGAACTCATCAATACCGTGAAAGATATTAAAGAACTCCAAGCTATCACGTTTGTTAGCCATCATAAGGTCAGTGTTACGTTTCTGAGCCTTAGCCATTAGCAAGTGGTCTTCAATATCAGTAATCCCAGATGTAGGAATGTCCAATACCATGCCCAAGTCTACATTGTCGTTATACCAAGAGACTAACTGTAAGGGGTCAATCCAATCAAAACGCCCCATCATAAACTGAAAGCCGCCAGAGTCAGATACTACATAGCTCTCATTAGGTAGGCGTTCTCTATGCTTACGCAGCATAGGAGATTTATTGTGGGGATTTTGAATGTAATCCGTGTAGTTCATCATGTAGAAAGGTAGTTCCGCATCTTCCATAGCATTAGCATTTTGCAAGGAAAAGGGGACGTATCTATCCCACACACCTTCTGCTGGCTTATAACACATTTGGTCATAAGTATCACGAATAAGCAACAGGTCTCGGTCAGGGCATTCAATAAGGGCTTTGTTAGCCGTCATGTGCCTAACAACAATGCGGTCGCTTGTAGGTCTTTTGTAACGGACAAAGCAACCGAGACCCCCATAGTTAGTGTACTCAATAGCAGCGGGCATGAAATGATAATTGTGGAGTTTTTTCTCCTTTAAGTGGGTAAGAGCTTCATACATTTTGGTTTCCTTAAAAGGCTGATTAGTTAATACAGCCTTTATATTATATCCGTTATTTAGTAAGGGACAACATAGTCTTTTCAGCTAGTTTTTGCAAATACTTCGGAGTAGCATGACCTGTCAGATGTAGGCTGAACCACTCACAAAAGGCTTCTTGCGCGTTGGTATTAGCGTACTCGGTTAAGTGCATATCCCTTTCTGTCTCAAAGATGGGTACGGAGATATGCTTAGAGGCATGATTAATCATGTCATGAGCAATAGTGCTTTCTCTGGCAAGTAAGAAGTCAAGCTCACGGGGTTTAATCGCATATAGCTCCTGAACAGCACCGTACAGAGCATTGCAAACGTCTTCTCCATTTTCATGGTTGGAATACATCTCCCCGCTTTCAAGCACGTCTTCAACAATACTGTCAATAGTTTCTCTTTCTAGTATGGAATGGGAAACTCTAGTAGCAAATATTTCCAACCAACGTTGCTGTAAGGATAAAGATAACTTACGAGACCACAAACCATGTCCTACCTCATGTAGGAAAAGCCGTTCTAAATCAGGCTCGCTATCCTTGTGATATTTAATGGTAAGCAAGTCAGGGTTCTCGCCCCCTTTAACAGAATATGTGCCGATAATTGATTTAGACGTTAGGCGTTTTGCCTTGTTAAAGACCACACGAACATCAAACCAGTCTAGGGCGAAAGCAAGGTCTTTATTATCCAATATTTGAATAGCTTTGTCTACGGCTTCGTGTACGGCTTTCCGAGCTTGTTTCTTTGGCTTAAAGAACCATTTAATCGGCTTATCTGCCTCCGGGGTCTCAGTAACCAGCACTAAACGTTCTGTGGTAGCTCCATACACGCGTCCGGGAGTAGGGTTATCAGAAAGAACAGCCTGAATTTCGGAGGTATCAAAGGAAACACGTTCCTCTTCCTCACCATATTCATGATAGCCATCTACCGTATCGGTAGTAGAAGCTTCTACACGGATTAAACAATCCTTATCATCAATGGTTGCTACTACATATTGACCTTTTTCTAATTCCATTTTAAGTCTCCTGTTCAATGCAAGTTTTCAATACAAGTTCTCCGAATACAACTGGGTATCGTCTGAAACTGTGCGTCTTATTTGATTATTAGATATGGCAAGTTGCATAGCTTCTTGTCGTGTAACATAACGCCCTTTATTCGTGATGAAACCTTGTTCAAAATCAAGGTCGCTAATGCCCATCTTTTCAACAGTTTCGGACATTAGCCTATCAAAGTGTCTTACGCCTAATACGATATGTTCCTTGCCACCAGACACAGCTCTACACGCAGCGCATACCACTAACTCTGGTAGGGTAATAGGTTGATTAGATTGTAAGGCAGGTAAGATAGACGATAGCCTGTTTATGATAAGCTGTTTCAAATCCGAGAGGCTGCCATTGTTGTCTAACTGCATATAAGGTAGAGGTAGTTGGTTATCCCCCAAATATGCGTTTAACCCTTTCTTTTCAATCTCTTTAGCCATTTGTTCAGAAGGATGATTTAGATTGCTGACTGTCTTGCGGGAGACGTGAATAACAACATCACAAATAGCTAATTCGTTAGGGAAACGCACGTCAGGGATAAGAGTAATTACGTTTTCTTTTGTAGTAGCGAGTAAAAGCTCTACCCAAAAGTTATCTGATAGCTTACGAAACACGTCCGTCCCTATTATCTGTTGAAGTAGGCGCGGGCTAAGAGAATACCCATAACCACGCTTCCTGTAAGGTCTAAACACCTGCTCAAACAAAGTTTCAAAGTCCTGTATGGAAATAGGGGTAGTAGACCTGCCATTGTAAGAATGAATGTAGGATATACACTGAGCTTTAACAGAAGCCAGTTTGTTTATAGGCACTTGTACCACTTTCTCTTTTGTATCAGGTTCGTCAAAGTTTTCGCCGAAAGCAGAATAAGCTAGAACCTTTAAAGGAGAGGCGAAGCGTTTAACTTCCACACGCTGCTTGCTCTGTAACAAGCCTTGAATAATAGAAACAGCAGTGTCTTTACCACTACGAGCTAAACCAGTAAAACCAATAATCATGATGATGTCCTTTTTAGAAAAGAGAGCCTTGCGGGGTATATGGTGTGTCCCACAAGTCATTAATGTCCGCCGTGTTGTCTAATAGGGAAAGTACGTTCTCCCACTCTTCAAAGTCCCTTTCGTCTGTACAAGGAATATCATCAAACAAGGAATGTTTGGAAAGAGAGGAATTAGTAATAACCGCGTCAAACAACTTGGGCATTTTGCTGCCTTTAAAGAATGTTTCTAAGTGGTCTATGGCAGCTTGATTGATGATAGGTAATCCCTCATATAGCGTAATGTCTGGTTTACAGTTAGCAGACAGTTTGGTTAGCTTGTAAGAAAGTCTAAGCATACTCGCTTGTTCGTTGGTAAGTATCTTGGCTTTCAGTATAGTAGTAACGTTCTTGTGTTCTTTAAGCAGGGAACGCGCTTTAACAGAACCAATACCTTGTACTCCTGGAACATTATCGTTTTTATCTCCCATTAAAGCAAGATAATCAGCTATTTGGTTAGGGTGTACTCCGTATTTGTGATATACGCTATCAGGAGTACCCTCCCAATGTGGGATTTGGCGTGTGTCTATCGTTGTTACGGTAGAAGTAACCAACTGCTGTAAGTCTTTATCTCCTGTAAATACCTTGATTTTATAGTTTGGGTGGGAAAGACAAATGGATGCTATTACATCGTCAGCCTCTACCCCTTGCAGGTGAACTGCGTTAAAGCCAGCCGTCTTTAACAAGTAAGCACACAAACGAGTTTGATACTGTTTGTTTTCTACTGTCTCATGAGCAGCCGTATTCTTCTTATAGTCCTTATAAATAGAATGGCGGAAATTAGTTCCAGGATAGTCAAACACAAATACAACGTGGTCCGGTTTATACTCTTTAATGTCCTTATTAAACATAGACAACGCCCCAAGAGTACCATGCACTTCCCTGTCATATAATGAAAAGGGCTTCATAGCTGAAAGGGCGCGAGATATGTAATAAGAGCCGTCAAAAATAGCTAATGTTTTCATTTCAATACCCCATCTAACTTTTCCTGCTCCTCAATAGCAATGTGTATCGTCTTACGCAAAGGCATAACTAAACTGTCTTCAACTTCATCTCTTAGATGGGCGGTTAAATGTCGTTTGTTAAAGCAGAAGCCTAGTAAGGGACACTCGTGGTAAGGACTAGCCATTTTAGCATTATAATCCGCAACAGAAGAACATGGTTTATGTTCAATCAAGTGTTCTACATCTTCAAAAGTTTCAGCATCTAGTATGGTATTGTGGTCTTCGATGTTTTGACAAATAGTTTCCCATATTTCCGATTTTCGTTCCTTAGAAACCTCGTTGTAAACAAACTGGAATTGAAAGGGAGTATCTCTTGGCATATAAACAAGGATATAACCTTTAACTACGAAAGGCTTGTCTAGGGCTTTAAAGAACTTGCGAAAGCGTCTTTGACAGAGGGTTACATACGTCTCCTGTTGAGCTCGGTAGGTATTGTTTCCTGCTAGTTCTGTCCCATTAGCAGCGTGTTTAATCGCTTTGGAAAGTAGGCAGGTCTTGTAATCCACTACCCAGAAGTTACCGTTGCTATCCTCAAACAAACAGTCCTGATGACCCGAAAGGGTTTTCCCTAACAAATAACCAATCTCTTCATAATCAGTCTCGCTGCCACACTTAGGACAAGCGTGATAGGTGGATATATCTGTGGTATGATAATCACAGTTTTTATTCCTACATTTCCAATGACCCCACACTTTCCCTGTCTTACCCATATATCGTTGAATAAGCTCGTGTACTAACGTTCCGACGGAAACAAAGTATTGACCTGAAAAGGTACTTGTCGTAGTGGGAGAGTAGTCTTTGTTAAGCAGGTTGTGTAATTCTCTTAATGGGCAGTACGGAAAACCAGATGGATGAAGTTCTAAATCACGCTTGAATGACGGAAATTCGGCTGCTACTTCTTGGTTCATAGCAGCCGTTAGGGTATTTTTCAGGTCATTCAAGGCTGTTCTCATAGCCTTGCTCATTATTATTCCTTCTACACGGTATAAGGCAGAGTTTCAACCGAGCCTTTCCACAAACCTTCTGAAATGGCTAGGGACGTTACCCTGTTTTCTTTCAGTTCCGCCTTGAATACTTCGGAAACATGTTTCACGATGTTTTCAATAGTAGGCTCATTTTCCATAACCACAACATTGTATTCCTTAGGCAGGGAAAGTTTGAAATGCCCACGCTCTGCTACATACTCAACGGTATAATGACCGTCTTTATGTTTAGTAACGTGGTCTTTACACACGAAATAACCCTCGTCTAGGTAAGTAGCAATCAATTCGGCAAGCGAAGCTAAGGAAGCGTCTACAAACTCTTGTGCTTCCTCTGTACGACCACTACGGTTAGAACCTAAGTGCAGGTAAGCAGCGTGTCCGTGCATAATATTCTGGCAACCAAAAGAACTTGATTTAGGCAAGCCGTGAGTATATTCAAAAGAATAAGCAATCGCATTAGTCTCCCCACAAAGATGGGGCAAACCATTAGGGCTGGCAAACTCTGGTTCGGCAATGTAGCACTCAACTTCAAAACCAGTAGCACGAGACAAATAGTTAGCCATGTCTTTGGCAATAATGGCTAACAATCCGTCTGTGGTATTGTCCGTAACTACAACAGTTTTAACCGCGTCATAAGGGCAGGTTAAAGACCAGTCTGGGAAAGTTAAAGAAAACTCCCCATTAGCAGGCTTTTCAGCAGGCTCTTGGGAAAGAACGATAAATTTGTGGTCATAACCATTCTCTTTATCATCAATTAGAGCTTTCAACTGCTTTTTCAGTTTGGAAAAGTCCATCACTACCTGCTCATCGCCTGTAATGTCTCCTGTTACTTTGAAAACAGGGACAAAAGACAAGCCCGTCGGCAAGCCCTTGTCATTGATAACAGCGCAATCAACGTGAGTTACATTGTGCAAAAACAAAGATGATTTCATGTTTACTCCTTGCTGGGTTTAATCCCAAAGTGTTTAAAAATAGTCTTCCAAATCTTGTTTATCACAAGGTCTGGGGCGTTACTTGGGTCTACGTCATAACCACAGACCCTATTGAACCTTGTCAAATTCATCTTTTGACACGGCAACCAATCTGATAAATCCTCATAAATTAGGTCTTCTGCCTTTTGCCCTGCTTTGTCGCCATCCATACAAATCAACACGAAATCAGGGTCTAAATCAAGCAGCAATTCCCTTTTCTGTTCAGACCAAGACGTAGTGCCTAAAATGCCCAAAGCTGGTAAGCCTTTACTGATTAGGCTTAATGCGTCCCTTGCGCCCTCCACTAGAACAACAACAGAAAAACCATGTTTCTTCTGAAACTTAGGTAGTCTGCTTTCTATGTAATCATAAGGGTAAAGAGCGTGTGTTCTAGACCAAGTTCCAGGAGCATTTTTGTATTTGGCTATTCTAGGATTGTCTGTGTTGTTCAACAAAGCTCTAATTCCCCCTACTTCCTCCCCTTTTACCAAAACAGGTAGATATAAAGCCCTTTCTTTCAAAGTCTTATCAAAGACGCTAATTGCACCAACTTTTCTCAACAAGCGAAATTGAATGCCCCTCCAATCGGACGTAACGGGACGGGGTTTTGACAGCTTCAACAGGGTTGCTGGCGTGCTCTGGAGGGGGTTTTCAGGGGTCATTTTTTCGTCCCCCACTATATTATGGGGTGCGGAGTATTTTGACGCAAAACCATAGCCAGAGTCCTCTTCGTCAATAGTTCGCAAGCCCATTTCTTTCGCTAATTTGTTCCACCCGCCTTTCTCTCCACAACCAAAACACTTGAAAACACCGAAGTATTTAGAACTAGGGTCTGTCGTAATAATGGCAGAAGGGTTTTTGTCCGCGTGAAAGGGACAGAGAACAAAGGTTCTGCTGCCTTGTTGTCTGACTTTCCCCTGAGATTGCAAACGCTTTAATTCATCCAAGACTAGGCGTACTTGTACAGGAGATAGTTTGGTGTATTTATTTTCCATATTCCACCTTGTCTTTCTCTATTCTATCCTGAATAAGGTCGTTAATTGCTGACATACTCTTAGTAAGGGAGCTTTCTAATAACGTTCCTTCTTTCCGCATATTACAAAGTTGCTGATACTCAAATGAAACGCCCCTCATTATTTTTGAATTATAATAGTCATAAGTACCTCTGTATTTAGCCGACAAGTAGTTAGTGAGAGCCTGTATCATGCGATACTCTCCGTGCCTGAAATAATCTTTGTCAAAAAGGAGAATATACACGGAAACGCCCAGAGGATAGTTGTTATGTTCTTTTTCCTGTTGATTTAGTTCGTACAAATGATAGGTAGGGGCAGATGGTAAGGGAGTGTAACCACGCCACACATCTTTAACAACGTTCGCAAGAGTTATTATGTTGGTAGATACAAATACAAAGTTTTCTATCCGCATAGCTTTATTATAAGCTCTTTTAGTCGTAGACAACTTAGGGCTAGACCAAAGCAATGGGTAGCAATCTAATAGTTTCGGATATTGGTCTAAAAGTTCTTTGACTTTTGTTTCTGCCAGCTCTATTGTGTAGTTAGTCATAGTCAATTCCCTCTGCGTTTCAGGTAATCTAGGTGATTTTTTATAAAAACATAAAGCTGTTGAGATTTGGGCGACAACTTTCGTCTTCCGAGTGTTTTTAATTCATCTAGCATCTTATCGTATGCAGGGATTAGTTTTCGCATCTCAGGTATGTTGTCTACCCTCAAGGGACTTAATCCGAACGTGTCTATCGCCCAGCTTAGAATGGTTCGTACATTATCAAGCTCAAAAGCCAACGTTTTTACAGGAAGGAAAACTAACAGATAGGATTGGCTGTATTTTCCCCTGTTAAGTTTGTGCAGGTAGTAACAACATGAGCGTACTCCTTGTTTACGTCTAGTTTTCTTTGTTAGTTGTATTAACTCCATAACAGAGTCAAATGTCCGTAGTGTATAAAACATTCCCGCATTATAGGTATTCTTAGGATAATACAAGTAAAGTCCCCGAGATATATCAAAGTTCATAGTTTTATATTTTTGAGCGGCTTTTCCGACCTGTAATATATCAGAGCTATCTTTTAAACTAGGCAGGTTTGTTTGTTTTTGTTTTCTTAGTGGGGGAGGTTCTCTTTTAGGAATCATGGCAAAGTTCTCCAAAATAGGTTGAAAAATGGGCTGAAAAATAGGTTGAAAAATGGGCTGAAAGTTGAAAAACAACCTTTATAGCTACTTTCTTCGGAGAAAATGAAAAATTAGAAATGTCCACAATTGCCCTCTAGAAGCCTTCTAGAGGGCAAAGTTTAGTTAGCAAAAGTGGGCTGAAAGTTTATTAAACTTTTTTTCACTTTTTCATTCAGCCCACCTCTCGAATTGAGGTCTAAACATCAAGGGGACGGTCATCTTAAAGAAAGTGGGGTAAAAATGTGCTGAAAAGTGGGCTGAAAGTGCCGTATTGACTGTTTGTAAGTTATTGATTTCAGGAAGGAACCCAAATACGGCACTTTCAGCCCACTTTTTCACTTTTCGTCAAAAGCCTTATGTATGCTATCTGCATGGGGTCTAGAAAGTGTCGGTAGTCTCGTAGAGAGAGAATTGAGTTCCGAAAAATTTTATTCAACTTTCAGCCCACCCAGCCTAAGTCCTTGATTTTAAAAGGGACAAGTGGATAATCAAGTTTCAGCCCACCTTTTTGGGGTCTATTATAGGTCTAGACATAGCTGGGAGCCCTCGGGTAGGCGTAGATGGGGTCAAAAATGGTGGAAATTTGAATGGGAAAGGGGGGTTTAGGGGGATAGGGTAGGGTGTAATGAAATGAAACCCTATGACGTAGTTATAGGTTAGCTGCGCTTAGCCATGTAGCGGTAAGCAGCGTTAAGACCTACTAACTACGTCATAGGTAGTATTTTTGGAAAGGGGGTTCCTAGGGGGTAAAACCTTTTTGTATTTCATCCGCGGGAGCCGGAGGCTCAGGGCGGATGGGGCAAAAGAAATCTTGAGGTTTTAAAAACTTAAAAAGTTTTCACACGAGTCAGTCTAGGGACTTCGTCCCATTGGCTGAGGGTGTGCTTTTTTTTTTTTTTTTTTTTTTTTTTTTTTTTTTTTTTTTTTTTTTTTTTTTTTTCGGAACTAGACTAGGTTTTAAAGTGTCGGCAGGTTTCGGGCTACGCCCTCACCTGCAACGCGACAAAGTAAAACAAAAGTCTAAGACGAAAATAGAAAATAACTTCCTTACTGTTAGGACAGTTTAACTTGGAACCTTCTTGTAGTAAAAAGTTTAGTATGTCCTTGCTTAGGTTTCGGCTTGCGCCTCACCTGCAAGGACAGGCTACACCCTTCCTGCCCAGCGTTTCGCTTACGCTCACGCTTAGGGACAGAAAGGGCTACGCCCTAGCTCGCTGCGCTCGCTGATAAATTAGTAATGTTGGTCTCCTTGTTAAGATAGAAACCCTCCTGCCCTAAACGAAGTGTTTGCCCCCGCGCTTCGCGCATTTTCAAACAAACGTTTTGCACAGGAGAAGTTCTAAGACAACAAATTAGCTTACCCTCCTTGCCAACTTCTCTACTTAACCCGACATCTTTCTAAGGGGCGTTCCGCCCAAAACGAAAGAAAGGGTTATTAAGAGATAACTTCTAGCTTTCTAACAGTTTCAACCCTACTAACGTCCCTAACTTTCTGGACTTTCCTACGCTGCTTTCAACCCGAGCCTACGGCTCTTTGTGAAAGATAGTGTTTTACCCGCCCGACTTTTCTTGACTTTCCTAACAGTCTGAACCTTTCTTACTTTTCTGATAGCTTTTCCTTGGAGTGCTCCGCACTCATTTGAAAAGAAAACAGAAATACAAGAACAGTTAGTAGTTTTCGTTTTCTGACCTTCCTTACGCGCCTGAAAGCGGGCAGCCTTAACCGCTTGGCAACCCCGCCCTTGCGGGCGAAAATTGCCTATTTTTTAAGCAATGCCCATTACAGGCGTTATAGGCGTGTTGTAGCCCTATTAGCCAAAACAACGTACTACCCTAGCTTAAAAGGGCTAAACACGCCCTTGCGGGCGAAAATAGCCCCCTTTAAGCCTTATTAGTGAAATACACCTGCCCTTGCGCGTTATAAAAAGCACGGCAACCCCGCCCTTGCGGGCGAAAATTGCCTATTTTTTAAGCAGCGCAATAGTATTAAGCTATAATAAGTTAGTAAGTTAATAGCCCTAGCCCAACGTTAGCAAACGCTTTTCAGCGTGAGCCTACGGCTCTGTGGAAAAGAGACGGTGATGCCCGCGCCCGCCCCGCTCCTCACTAGACCGTCTTGTATCAGGATTATGTTTCCCGCCCGTGCGAAACTTGGTTTATACGCTTCTTACTGACGCAAAAATGCCCCTTAACCAGAAGATTAAGGGGCATTTTGACGTTGCTGAGAGTGGGTTGAAACTTGAAATAAACGAAATATGCTTGTTTACAGGCTGTTTCTGATACTTTCTAGTAGTTCTTCCCAACAAGAGTTCTCACAATCAGCATCGCTTTGCATATACTTGTGATAGTTTTCCACGATAGCAGGTTCTGCACCGTTAGACTCAACATACAAAGACAGAGCTTTAACCCATAGATATGGCATAGCTTCGCTATCTGCTGTATAGGCAGCGACCAAATCTGCTAGTGGATTATCTCCATTGCTGGCTTTAACAAGAGCCCGCATGATAAGAGCGCGTGGGCTGTTAGGTTCATACACATAGTTCATGTTTGGCGTAAAGTGCAGAACGCTGTTATCGTTGAAGACGTAGCTTCCGTACTGTCCGATAGCGGGTGCGCGGTGCATCTTAATATCGTCTTGATGGCTTTTAAGCAGTTTCTTTGTAGTCTCCGCGTTGTTATTTGCCAGAGTGTTTAAAGCGATTGCCAAATGAGTAGTGTTAGACATGGTAGTCTCCTTACTGATAAAAATGATAAATAAAGGGTGGGTTGAAAGTGTAATAAAAATGCTAATCTGGTAATAACCAGACGCATTACGCCTTTACGCTTCCTGCCATTTCAAGTTTCAACCCACTTCTTAAATAGTCTAATTTCACGTCTTTAACCGTGTTTAAGGACACTTTTCATAGGAGAAACTTATGATTTCAGTTATCACACCCCAAGACTTCGGGGCTAGTATCAAACCCAACAAGGATGGTCGCTATGAAGCAGTAGCACCTGTCATGAATGTGGCGTTTGACGCTGCTAATAGCAAACTGGTCATTCCAACGACCGCTACAAATGCCGTTCTCTTTCTAACCAGAACAGATACTGGCACGTTGGAAACACTAGAAGGTGGCGTACAGGGTCAGATTATCTATCTGCGTTACGCTCAGGGCGTTGCTATTCGGAATACCAGCAGCATACGCTTAATAGACGGAAAAGCGTCTCCTACCTTATTAGACGGCAACAAAGTGAGCACTTTCCTTTGTCTAACCCCTAATGTATGGACAGAAATTAGCCGTAATTTCTCTTGATTTTCAGCTTTTTAATAATAGGGGATTAAGAAATGATTTCACTTGTAACCCATCAGGATATGGGCGATAGCATTCAACTTAAAGAGAACGGCAAGTTTGAGGCTGTTTCGCAAGTATTCTTTACGGATAGAGAAGCTACCTTAGATATGCAAATAAACGGTATGCAGCTTCTTTTCCGAGAGTTGGCTAACGGCAACAGACCTATGCTTTGTACTGGTGTTTACTATCAAGGAACGTGGTATGGAGACGCCCCCGATGCTGAACCAGCTAAAAATCCTTTTACTGGTGAAGCTGTCTTACAGCCTAAACCTATGGTTAATACCACCCAACGCAAGTTTATTGAGATTACTTCCGTTATGCTTGATATGACGGAGGACTATCCATTCTCTAAGCAGGAAATACCGTTTGGGACTACTTATGACACAGTTCCTATGGTTATACCATTTGCACAGTACGGACACAAAGCTGTTACTAATACCATAATGAATGTGTATGACGTTACCAAGACAGGATTTAAGTTCTGTACTAGCACTAAACTGCTTGCTCCTTTCAACACAGATACGACACAAGGTGTTAAGATATTCGTGGAAGTTGTGGTTACAAGCTAGTTTTCAGACAGTTTGGTAGGTAAGAAGTGGGTAGAAACTTGAAATAAACGTAATAATACACTTTCAACCCACTTTTGGTTTAATACACTTTCAACCCATTTGATACACTCATAAAGAAACCCTCTAACCTAGTAAGGATTAGAGGGTTTTATTACGTCAATAACGGTAGAAACTTGAAATAAATGCTATTCCTCTGCGCTATGGTAAAGAACACTACGCATAGCCCGATTGAATACTGTATGCGGAGATAGAGACATTTCCTGCATTATATAGACGCAGTAGCCTAGTGCCTTTTGTAGCGAGCTTTCTTTCAGTTTTAATGCCCCAGAGATAGCTTCCGTAGCTAAATCGTCTGCGCTTTCTGCTTCAATAAGTTCTTCGGGGAATACAATGTCCCAGCCTTGTTGGATAGCTACCTTTGCTACGTTATTCAGTAGAGAAGTAACAAACCATAGCGGGAGTTTGTTCTTATTCCCTAGCTGAACTTGATTGAAGTTGTATCGCAGGCTAGTGATGTTTCCAATAATGTCCAAAGTAGCACTTTGTTTGCTGAGTTTCTCAAAACCGTTGTCTTTAACCAGTTTCAAATAGTCTTGCCATTCATTCATAATCGTCTTCCTTTGCTGAATGTTTTGAAATGGGACTTAGTCCCCGCTAATGACCCTTAAATTTACTTCTGCCCTTTCCACAAGACATATAGAAAAAGAGTAGCATAAAGGTGTATTTTCAACCCACTTTTACACAAAATCCAGGAGAAACCCATGAAACAAACTACCAACGCAGCCCAAAAAGAGACACAATACCGCAGGATACAACTCACTTTTAGTACGAATATAAAAGACTCTACTTTGCCACCTATCATTAAAGAGAGGTGGAAAGACTGCGTAGGTCAAATACACGGATTTGGTGTTAAGAATGTATATGGCGTAGCACAGATTATTAACTACTATCGGAAAGCCTTGAAAGGCGTTAAGTTTGGAACGGCAATTCACGAATTTGATGATGGAGTCTGGCTAGTAGCTGTTGCCTTAAATACCCCAGACATAGTGGAGAAGCATTTTATACTATCTCTTGCTCGTTATCTGCGCGATAAGCATGGTAAAGACTACGACCTGTTTACCAGCAAGCCGATGAAAGTAAGCAAAACTTTCCGTAAGATGTTAAAAGAAATGGAAACCGCCCTAGTTTCCAAATCTACCCTTAAACTACACTCTTTATTATTGGAGATTTAATCTATGTTATCTATCAAAAGTAACCTATCTATTTATGATGTTGTGCAGGCTGCCTATGCGATTAGTTGCCCAAACGCAGACCTGTTGCCGAACGACGATATTCATGAAATACTATATCGTTGTAGCCTCGAAGACGATTATGCTACTGAATACTTAATAGGACAAATAAAAGGTATAAATGTAGCCTTGCACCTAAAACAAGTAGGTCAAAACCTATATCTTGGCGTAGTACAGGACACTTTATACTGGGCGGGTCATACAACAGACCAATGTGCTGCCCTTATTGAACAATTATGCGACTAGGAGTTTACAATGGCTAGACAACAGACAGAAAAAGATATTAAGCATCTTTCAGGCTTATCAAAAATCCGTAACAAGGTTTCCATGTATTTGGGTAGTTCAGACGGCACGGCTATGTGGACTGCTTTGCGGGAAGCCCTTGATAACGGCATTGATGAGGTAAATCAAGGCAGAAATGACGCCGTTACCCTTGTCAAAGACCCTGACAACAAGTGGGGATACTGGATTGTAGATAACGGCGGAGGTATGCCTGTTAAAGACATCACGGTAACAGAGGAAACGACTAATAAGAAAGTGAAAATCTCCGCCTTGAAAGCCCTTGTTTATCTCGTCCACGCGGGCGGAAAGTTTGAAAATAGTGATTCTACTGGTGGTTTACGAGGGACTCACGGCGTAGGGGTGAAGTGTCTTAATGCTGTTTCGGACGTTTTTACAGTCTATACGAAACGAGATGGGCAATGGTACATGACTTCTTACGAAAAAGGTGTTGAAGTTGAGGAAGTACAAACGTGTAATGCCCCTACTGTTCCTAACATTTCTAAACCTAAACAAGGAACAGTTATTTATGCTGAATTAGACCCTACTGTATTTGACAATGGTAGCAAGATTGACACAAATGAAATAACCTCTTGGTTTGAGACCACTTCCTACTTTACTGAGGGGGTTTCCTTGCGTTATGTAGATGCGAAAGGGAAAGTGCAAGAGTGGGAGGGTCAAGACCCATTAGATACCCTACTTGCAGACGTAGAGGAAAATAAAGCCAACTTGCTTGCAGACGACGCTTACTTTACGGCTTCGGACAAGTTTTGGGATTTATCCCTAGCGTTTACTGACTTAGACGGCGTTTCCCTCAACGGTTACGCAGCAGGTCTTTACAACCAAGATGGCGGTCATCACGTTAATACCGTATTTAAGGTAGTTTCTGACGTGGTATCTCAATATGCTGGTAAGAAACAGTCGTTTAACCCTACTGATTTGCGTGAGGGGCTTATTGGTTCTATTAACATTAAACTGTCTGCCATTAAGTTCCACAACCAAGAGAAAACCAAACTGGTAGACGAACGTTGCGGTCAGCCCCTATATGACGAGATTTACCCTGTTGTAGAAGATTTCTTTAAGAAAAATAAAGAACTCGCCAAACAACTGTGTGAAAGAGCTTCTCGCATTAACGATTTGAAAGCGGACTTTAAGGCTAATAAAGCTGTGTTGAAAGTATTTAAAGAGCAGAAAAAGCGCAATGCTTTGCCTACTAAACTTGTAGCTTCCGTTGGTTGTACCGCAGAAGAGCGAGAGCTGTATATCGTAGAGGGCGACTCGGCGGGCGGGTGTTTTTCGGGAGGTACACAAATTTTGCTGGCTGACGGTTCAACTGTTTCCTTTGAAGACATGGTTTCGGGATTTCTTAGTGGAAAGGATTATTCTATTGTAAGTTATGATGAAAAGAATGCGCGGTTTGTAACTGCCTTAGCAGACTTTCCGCGCATTACTAAGTGTGTAGATGAATTATTGGAGCTTACTGTGGAGGATGGTAGTATTATACGTTGTACACCTGACCACAAATTTCTTACAGACAAGGGCTGGGTAGAAGCGCAACATTTAACAGAGGATATGGGTATTATATCAAGACGGTCATTACCCATGAAAATAGTGTCAAAACGTTTAATATCTGTACCGACACAACCTGTATATGACTTAACAAGTCCAAAATACCATAACTTCATTGTGGCTACTGAAAGTGGCGGGGTCGTTGTGCATAACTCAGCCAAACGCGCCCGTGACGCTTCCTACCAAGAAGTCTTGCCTATTAAGGGCAAGATTAAAAACCCTTTCAAACAATCTGCTACCGATAGCGAAGAGTTGCTTTCCCTACTTATGGCTCTTGGTTATGACCCTAATAAGGAAAACCCGTCAGACGAGCTGCGCGTGGGCAAACTAATCCTGCTTACAGACGGCGACGTGGATGGTTTGCACATTCAAACTCTTATTATTGGCTCTATCCTAGCCTACATACCTGAGATGTTTGAACAAGGTAGAGTGTATGCCTGCTTGCCGTATGAATACATGGTAGAGCATAGAGGGGAATATTACTTCTCTATTGAGAAAAAGGAGTTGATGCAACAAGTACCTGCTTCTGCCCACTCTAATATATCTCATATAAAGGGGTGGGGGGAAGTGAGCCACGATGTGCTTTCTGAAATGGCTTTCAACAGTGAAAGACGCCGTTTGTACCGCATTATGCCTAAGGACTTACGCAAAACCCAACAGTCAGTTCGCGCCCTTATGGAAAGTGATGGTGGCGTAGAGCGTAAGAAACTACTGGGACTTTCTTAATCTATCCTCCTAACAAGGAAACAGACAATGTTTGATTATGAAGATTACAACAAAGACCATAGTGTAAAAGCATTCTTAGTTGCCGCTTGCATAAATGCAGCGGTTATTACACTACTAATTGTCTTGTTGCTGTTGATTATTCCGACAGCTACTAACTAATGAAACAGGAGACCATAATGGCTCGTAAACCAAAACCAACCACCTTTGCCCTTGAAGTAATTGACAAGGAAGCTCTGCAATACGTTAAAGACTGCTATCAAAAATATGGGACTACTACCCTTGAAGACCGTGCTCTGCCCGACTATCGTGACGGCTTGTTGAAAGTGTACAGACGTACGATATGGTCTATGTCCCATATTGCCCCTGCGTCTAAACCCCATGTGAAGACTGCCCGCGTTTCAGGGGATGTAATTGGTAAATACCACCCTCATGGTAGTGCAGCCGTAGAATCCGCTATTGAGACTATGGTTAATTCCCCTAATCCTACGGCAGACGGTGTAGGAAACTGGGGAGGGCAGAATGACGTGGCTGCTGCTGCTCGTTATACAAACGTCCGCCTTTCTACTTATGCGGATACAATATTCCTTAACCCAGACTATATGAGTTCGGTTGATTACATACCGAACTATGATAATAAAGATGTAGAGCCTGTACTACTACCCGCCCTCCTACCTAACGTACTTCTAAATCCCACGCAGGGTATTGCTGTTGGTCTAGCTACCACGACCCCTGCTTTTGAGGTCTCAGGCGTAATTAAACTCTTACAAGGTATGCTGAAAGGTAAGAAACTCACGACTTCTATTATTCGTAAGACGTTACAACCTATCTTTTCGTACGGAGGCTATTGTGATTTAACAGACGAGTGGCAAACAGGGGCTAATTCTCTGATTGAAACAGGCAAGGGTAGTCTTTATGTGTATTGTGAGTTTGACTTTGATACCAAAGGAGAGCTTAACATTACAGCCATTCCACCTCGTATGTCTCAAGACACGTTAATGGTAAAACTGATGAATACTGGTTATTTCAGCAGCGTCATTGACAAGCTAGGTAAGAATACCGAAACCCACGCCCATATCTCTTGCGTTATGAAGCGCGGTGTATCTCAAAAAGAAGTAGAAGAGTGGTGTGATGATAACCTAGTAGCTACCGTCCCTTACCAAATAGCCGTAGTAGAACGGTATTTTGAAGAGGAAAGCCAGACTATTCGTGCCAACGTCTACCAATGGGGGATTAAACAAATCTTAGAAAAATGGCTTGAATGGCGGATTGAATTAGAAAGTCATATGCTTGCTAACAAAGAGCAGGACTTATTGAAAAAGATTGAACGCAAGAACTTATTGCTTATCGCGCAGGAAAATCGGGCTATTGTAGCTAAGTCCTGGGAGGCTGATGACGCAGTTAAATACCTTGTTTCCAAGATTGATGACATTACGGAGCAAGATGCTAAGGATATTCTATCTTTACGCATTATGCAGCTCACCAAACTTGACAGGCAGAAACTGCTTGAAGAGATTAAGGGCTTGCAACAGGAAGTTAAAACCGTTAAGTCCTTACAAGCTAAACCCGACGTTTCTGTTTTGAATGGTCTTGATAGTATTAAAAGGCTCACCGTACAAGACTAATTTTATTTCGTACTTTTCGTACAGATTAACAAACCCTCCTTCAAAGGTCTGTGGCATTTTAGTTGCAGACCTTTCTTTTTGACTTGACTTTTTCTACCAAGACTGTTAATGCCTGCTACCCACACTTTTGTAAAAATATGTAAAGGTTATTTACAAGTGGTTTATAACCTAATATAATGCGTTGCCATGCCTTACAGCAAAAGTTACACGCTGTTTAAGCGCATGGTTTTTAATGTCCTGCCCGAAAAGGAAAGACAATGCCTTATGAGTTTTATGACCTGCTTATCACAATAGTCCTTGTTATGGCGTTCTGGTGGTATATGACCGCTGAATAAGGAAACCTCTTTAAGGAAAGTCCTATGTGTGATAGATGTATTCTATGTGGAAATACATCTGGTATAGAATGGCATCATACCATTCAACAAGCGTATGGTGGGATAAATAGCGAACAAGTACCTCTTTGTGGGGGTCACCATTCGCTAGTCCATACCCTAGCTTTAACCCTCTATAAAACAAGGGACGAAGTTGCTCTTATGCGCGACATACCAGACGATGTTCCACCGAATAAAAGGGGCATTCTTCTCAATCTAGTTAGACGTCTTGTAGTTGGTCGTCTTACTTATGAAAATGCCAAGTCCAACAACCTAGTTAAAGAGAAAGGAAAAGTTATGGTTACGCTTGACCAAAAACGACTAGACCGCGTAAACTCTCTTTCTAGGCAACTTGCTCCTAATGGAGGTCGCCCTCTCAGCCGAGAGCGTGTAATCCAAGTTGCCATAGATAGACTTTACCAAAGTCAAACAGCCAAAACCAAAAACTCTTAAACACGCTTGCGTTCGCTCACGCAAGCGGTAGTTCTTAAAACAAGGAAACCGAGCATGAATACTTTAAACATCAAAAACAAATGTATAGATTGCATACATTTTTCTTCTGAAAAGCTGCCCGCGCAAACAGATGTTTGTGAAAAACTAGGGGTCAGACCGTATCAAAATGCACCTAGATGCTTCCAAGCCCAGCCTATTCATTTTATCCGAAGTAAGTTAGATATTGGACAATTAGGAAAATCCTTGCGCCATCTTGATTATTCGCAAATGGTTACCCTCGCCAACCAACTCGCTAATGCAGCAGAATTACTTAATTACGGCTTAAAGTTCGGGCAACCAGTTTATTTTAATATGTCCAACAAAGATTATGTGGATAACTATTACAAAGGCTATGTCGTAGGTTGTCGCACGGTCAAACACAAAAATAGTCAGGATAAGCTAATTTTTGTTGCCTCTGGACTTGAATTTGCTGATAAGCCTGAGGAAACTTACACAAATAAAGCGATGCTCTCTTTACACGCGGAATCGCTATTAACCGTGAAAGAGTGGAAGGAACACTACCAGTACCTTGTAGACAACGATTTGCTGGAAGAACCTGTTTCAGGCAATAGTCCCCGAAAACTAACCTATACTCAATGGGTTAAGGCTGGAAAACCTGACCGGAGCCCCACCAAATATGACGCAAAATACACTCCTCCAACTATTGATTGTGAGTTAGATACTTTGCTGGAAGAGTGGGAAGACCTAGAAACGTCAGAAAGTGTAAATTTGGCTACAAAAGATGATTATTCAGCCCTGCTTGATATGCCTAATAAGTCAGAAAGAAAGGCAGTTATTGAATATGAGACCTACACAGACGAAGACGGAAATACTGTAAAAGTCATGAAATCAAGTAGTTCTCATACAGAAGCAACAGACCTTACAAGTGGCTTTGAGAAACAAATCAAGCGCGATTAACAGGCAAGGGGAGGTTTTCCTCCCCGCTAGGAGAATATCATGTTGGATAATCATATTACAGATGAAATGCTAGAAACAGGCAATTATCGTTTTTTAAAGGAAAATCTAGCATTGCACATAATGGGCTATAATACGTCATACGAGCTAATTGACATTTGCAGACGAAATGGCATAGAATTTGGTCAAGGTGCGCGAAAGCAGCTAATGGATGATGGGGATACAATGATAGCCTTAAAGTTTGGCTTGTATAAGTCTATAACAGCCCCCTCCAAAAGCGAAAGTCATAAAAAGGCTATTGCCCTGAAAAACGGCTTATCAGAACAAGATTTTGATTTACTTGACCCTGCCCTTTACCCAAAGCTACATAAGCATCTGCGGTATTTAAAGAGTCATTACGCTTGTTTGTCTTATACCCGCTTTCAAGAGTTTTTTGACAAAGCAGCTAGGGAAAGTAAAGATAATGTACGGGGGTTTATCCTAACAAAGCTGATTTTCCTGAAAAACTATGGTTTAACCTTAGAGGATATTGAAGCCGAGATAGCTACCAGAGTTTATCGCTCGTTATTGGTAACATATCCCAAGTTTGACGACTATAAGCATTTCCTTAACGCCTATCGTAGGTATAGCAGGCAGTCGGGCTTGCGTATGATAAGTGAGTCCACTAATCAATCAAATAACGTTTTTTCCGAAACAGGCAGCCTTTTGAAGTTCTCTCTTGATTATTCGTTTGAAGAGGATGACAAGCAAGCCTTAGACAGGGCATGGGGAAATGTACACTCTCCAGACCAAGCTGACCAAGAGGTGTATTTGAAAGAATTTTTAGCTTCTTTAACCTCTAATCAGGTTAGGCTTATGGAACTGCTTTCAGGTGTAAATTCCAAGTATTTTGAACAGACGCTATACCGCCAAAGTAGAAATGTTCATAAACAATACACGGATGGAGACCGTAGTAGAGACGTAGTAATGGCTATTATCAACTATCTCTCAATACCGTATTCGGACTATTCAGCCCTAGTCCGCCTATCAAAGGGGCTGCAACCAACCGACAAGTCTTATTGTGCTATTGCACGTTGCTAACTCTAAGGGAGACCTAAAATGAACTTGACTAAACAACAATCTACCGTACTTTCTGAAATCACCAAAGGCGCAATTAGTGCTCACGCTTTCCACCGCATGAAAGGCAAAGAGATTTTCCGTGTTGCCCACGCTATTGCCCAAGACGATTATGTTTCCATTCGTTTGGATATGCTTACTGGCTGGGACAAAGACAATGATACGCCTGTATGGGATACTGTTACCAAAGAAGGAAAACTACCGCGCGGAACTAAACCTACTTTCGCCTTCCGCCTTACAGATGTTGAACACACGCCTAAAAACGGAGAGTATGTAATCCTGCTGGACGTAGACGAAGAAGACAACTATGTAGGTGTCCCCGCCGTAGTAACTGGCTATGCTCGTGGCAAGGTAAACCTAACCATTTGGGATGAGGAGAAAGCGGAAGAAGTAGCCGTTAAGGTTAAACCCGAAGACGTGCTCATGCTTGTAGGTTTCGCCCGAGATTATTGTGTAACACAACAGCTTTTCAGCCTGCTACACGATAAAGAGCACTATGGCTTGCCTTTTGAAAACATTGAACAAGTGATTAACCTGCTTGACGCATATGAAATGACGGTTTATGATTGGTTAGACTATGCTGTGGCAGAAAACCCCACCAAAACAGCCCTCTATCGCAACTATATTAAACCTAACGAGTTTGAACCAAACGGCATTTTGTGGACTATGTTTGATGACGGGGAGAAACTGAAAGCCAAGTACGAGAAGCGTAACGGCGTGGAAGAGCCAAACTTTGAAACAGTCGTGCAAACAGCCAAATCCTCACTAATCAAGGCTGCTTATGCCAAAGTATGTGAAAAAGCCAAGTTAGATGAAGACGAAATGGTTAGCAAAGTTTCTGAAATGCGAGACCACCTGCTTGAACTGGCTAATTCGGATAAGAAACAGGCATTAGTTTTGAAACTGCTTACCGCATAGGAGCTTACCGCATAGGAGCTTACCGCACAAGACTAACCAGCTAGCAACCCTCCCTTAAACAAGGAGGGTTTTCCTATGACCAAATTTAACTATATTATTCTCTATGGAGTATTAACTATGGGATTTAAAGGTTTAAAGAAAATCCCAGGACTTTCAGGTGTAGTCAATGAAGTCGTGGGATTTGGTGCAGATGTTATTCAAGGTGGTCAGCCTAGCGTAAGAAAAACAGCATCTAGGGTATCTGATATTGTTGTTGAACACGGTTTAACAAGTGTCCAACGCCCCTTAAATAAGATATACGAGAAGTTAGAGCGTAAAACAGGCTACGGCTTTGGTCGTCCCGGAGTGGCTGAAATATTAAATAACCCCGCGGAAGCACTTGGGCAGTTTTTAAGCGGTTCTTTAAAGGTAGGGGGTATGGGTGCGCGACAAGACGCTTGGATGCCACTACTACAAAACCGCCCCGACCCACTATGGGAAATAGACTGGCTTTGTATGCTGCCATTTGACTATCCTCCTGAATACGTGGAAGATATATCGTGGACACAGCCACGCTTAACGGAGAGTTCTATTTTCCGTAATGGTATGCCCGTCCACCTAGCAACAGGCATAGAAGTACCCTCTATTTCCCTTACCTTGTATGAGGATAACAGGCTAACTACAATGTCTTGGTATCAAGCATTTTATGCCTCTATCTTTAACGAGGAAACTGGCACATTTGCTTATCCCGCTAATTACAAACAGACTATTACGCTTGTTATTAGGGACGTTATGCAGAATGCCGTAGGAACTGTAACCTTTCACGGTGTCTTCCCCACAGGCAGCCCTGCTCCTACGCATAGCGCAGACGGCAGTAGGGTTAAACTTCAAGTGGAGTTTAGTGTAGACAGCATATCCTTTGCTTCCGCCATAGTAGATGATGCTACCTCTACTTCAACATCCGTTGTACAAATGATTAAGGACGGGCTTTCAGGTAAGGTAAGCGGATTCTTGAATGGTTTATCTAGTAACACAGCGGGAGCAGCTAAAACAGCATCTAACTTCCTTAACAAGGCGGTTAAATCTTTTTCCTCTTTTTTCTGACGTTCTTTTTAGAACACTTTTCAACAAACGGCTACTTATAAGGAGCAACTTATGAATATTGAAATCATCAATCCTTTGGAAACAATCATTCCGGGAGTTTCCCAGCAACCCTCTACCCCACCAGTAGCGCAACCTGTCTATGGTGAGATGAATGGCTTTGTTCGTCCTACGCCTGAAAACACTACCGAGGCAGTCTCTACCTCTGTGGTATTTGGAGCCCCATATGGGCAACAAAATAACACTTCGCACGGGCAAGAGAATATTCCCTACGGTCAGCAACAGGAGGGTGTACCCCAGCAGTCTCAATCGCATGAAACGCCCCAGCCTGAACAGCAATCTCCTATTCAACAGGAGAAACTGCCACATGACCCTGCCCCGCAGCAAGAGGCTTCTCTCTGTGATACAGACAGTCGTTATACAGATGTAGCTGCTAACCTGCCTACTGGTTTGTGTCTAGTTCCTTATACCCGCCTGTCCGTACGCCCATTACAGCTTACAGACCACATTAAGTTAGGGAGCGGCACACGCATAGGTTCTTACCGTATTATCTGTGAGGCTATCGGGGCTTGCATTGACAGAGACTGGCGTTCTCTACCTTTCGCCGATTTTATTTACATTGCTTACTGGTTGCGTCTTAACTCTTACAAGGAAAATCGCTTTTCTATTGAATGGACTTGCGATAACCGAGACCATAACCGAGAAGTATTTACTGGCAAGGTTTCCCAAAATACCTTGAAAAACACCACTCTTGTGGAGAAAGCCGACTTACGCATTAACGTGATTGACTATGATAAGCTACTCCCGCTTACCCAAGAGTTGTACAAGTTCGGCATTGTGTGTAAAGCCCCTTCCGTAGATGACTTCCTGTTTACCCTTGAAAACATGGAAATGGTATCTTCTGAAGACGCACTTTACTTTGACTTAGCTACTGCCCTTTCTGCTAAACACGGAGACTCTCTTGTTAAGCGTGTGGCATTCTTAAAGAACATGGTTCAATCTACCCCAGAAGAAGTAGCTATGGATATTATTGCCAAGCTGCAAGACGTAGTTTCCATAGTAAACTCCTGTGGCGTAGTCCAATACTTTAAGGTGGTTTGCAAACATTGTGGTCATACTTCAAGCAAGGAGGCGGAGGTAGACCTCCTGACCTTTTTTCCCTTTGGAAAGTGAGGCTAACGTACTAACCAAGCTAGCTTCAATAGCTGCCCGCTGGTCTGTACTTATGCCTATGACTACGGACATCCAACACTTAAACTACTTCTACGGTTTAGTGGTGTCCGAAGCCGAGGAGGAAAAACGCCAAATAGAAGAGGCTAAACGCCGAAATAGGTCTTAGCTTTTTCAAGTCAAAAGAAAGCCCCTGTTCTCTTTGTTGAGACAGGGGTTATTTTTATGTCTACTACATTCAAATGTTAGGAAAGGACTTGTGGTCATCTGTTAATTCTACTTGCCCATATAGCTTGCTCTCGCTCTCTAAATCTAACAACGTACTTGCTAACGGGCTAGGTATTACGCCTAACGACCCATCAACATACCGCACAATATAGTCGTTTTGCCTTACCAATAGCTGACCGTTAGCCGTATGCAGATACATACCTATTGTAGAGCTTGTTTTACCCTCCCCTAATGGCATACCTGTTACATCGTCTAAGAATACTCCACCACCAAAATATCTCTTATCCCCTAGAAAATCTCCCACGCTATTCCAATTACTCCATCGTAATTGTAACGCCTGTACGACCGTTGGTTTTGTATTAAAGCTGGAATATGTATATCTAGTTTCCATTCTTTTGACCTTTCTCGTTTACTGAAAGCCCTAAAATTTCACGCTATTATTCTCTTATAAGGAATACAAATGAAAGTCAAAATATTAGGGTTAGACCCAGGAACTAAAAACTTTGGTTACGCCATTACTTCCTTTGATACAGAGACTGGCGAGTTTAAACCAATCCTTGCTGGTAAAATACAGAACCCTGTTACCCACATGGATGAAACCGTACAACAGACCTCCACTTTCCTGAAAGAAATAGGAGACATTATAGACAACTATGACGTCTCCTATATAGTAGCTGAGCGTTTCCTAAATAGGGGTCGTTTTAATGGGGCTACTGGGGAGTACGTTTCTTTTATGCTTGGCTCGCTAGCAACCTACCTGCTAAATAGCAATCGTATAAAGGCTTTATACATTGTGCATAGTGGAACGTGGAAAACAGCCTATAATAGGCTGTCCAAAACTAAAAAGTTTCTAGACAGGGTGTACAAATATACCCTTTCAGAGCCACACGAATTGGACGCGTATCTACTTACACATTTTTGTTTTAAAGAGCTGTTTGGCGGGTCTGCTTTCGGACATTTAGGGAAACCCCTAACCAAGAAGCAAATTCAAGCATTTGAAATGGTCTCTACTGGTAAAAAGAAACGAGCGAGGAAATGATATGCCCATTAACTGATGAACCGCAATGCCAAAGTTGCTGCGAGAAGTGTATGTATTATGTCCCTACTCGGGAAAATACCTGCGTTTTTAAGATAGAAATAAGCCCGATTGAATTTGCAAAGGAAAAAGGTATGTCTGTTGATGATATGCACAAACAAGCCTCTGTAATTAAGGAGGGTATTATTCTACTTGACTATGCAGACTACTGTGTTACTAACGTCCCGAAAGAGACTGTTGTAACAAACGCTGCGACAGAGGCTGTAAACAATAACCCTCTCATACGTTCTCTTGGTATTTCCCCTGAATTATTACAACGTATGTGTAATACTTCCGTGTGGAAAGACTATAAAAGAAAGCGTAATCTTAACACTAAACTAAGTTCTGTAATGCCTATAAGCAAAGCAGAATATCTTTCAATCCTAGACGAAAAGGAAAACTTATGAAACTTCGTACTTACTCTATGGCTTCTCTTGAAGCTCAACCCGACTCTGGACCTGTATATGTGATTAACCGCACGAGCGGCGAAAAACGTGGGGACGTATTCCTTACCGTAGCCCGTAAACACGGCATTGGTAATGACAGCGTACACATCCCCCTTACTTGGATTCCAGTAGACCTTACTGCTGTTGTAAACCGCCGTCAGCTTATTGAGGACAATAACTTCCGACAAGCCATTACGTCTGGTATGTTGCAGCTTATCCACCCTGATGACGCTGTCAAACTGTATGAAACAGACGCTGCTGCCCGCGCGGAGTTTTCCCGCATTGCCTCCTACCTGCTGCGAGGCGGTATGTCAGACGGCAACGCAGTTGAACTTGATGATGGTTCTGTTACCCTTGAACGCGAACCCACACAAGAGGTAGAAACTGAACAGGAAGAGGACAACCCTATTCCTACCTATGTAACAGCTTTTCTACAAGACGTACAACATTCCGTGGAGTCTGATGCCTTTAACGAGGATACAGAGTTGGCTTTCAGCAACCGTTTGCGGAACTTTGGCACATTGCCTAAACCCGTCCTGAAACACATCTACAAAGCCGTAAAACCGCACTCTAAGCTGTTGGCTTCAACTGCGCGAGGTATGGCTAATGAGTAGTTTTGCACAATTTGTAGGTATTGTCGGCGGCATTCTAATCCTGTACGCATACTATATGCTTGGGACAAAGAAACTAACTACCGACAATATGCGATACCACGCAATCAATCTCGTAGCTGCCCTGATGTTGTTGTTTAGCCTCTGTTATCAGCCTAACATCGGGTCTATCCTAATTGAGATTTTCTTTATTGTGTTGGCAGTAAGACACATCTGGAAAGCCCCTCGCTGGTAATAGCCCAAAATAAGCCCCATTTCCCGCGTTTCCCAGCCGTTTTTAGGGCATATACAGGGCGTTGAGCTAGGGTAGTAGCTTGTTATGGCTAATAGTGGCTTAAAAACGCTTGCAACACACTAAAAACAACCCTCTTACATGGCTTTGTGTAAGAGGGTTTTTCTATGTATAAAGGTTTTGTAACTTAAACAAAAAGAAAGTCCTGCTTATGAAAGTTTTGTATGATTTAGACGGCATTATTTGTCCAGACTATAAAGGCTCTTTGTTAGAGGTTCTAACCTACCGTAAAAACGCCTCACCCGCCTATGTACCTAGCGGACGTTTTTCTATCCTAACAGGTAGACCGATAGAGGACACACCGGATACGTTATTTTGGCTAGTCCGAAATAACATCCGATTTGAGACCCTCTACCACCGCAACACAGACCCATCACACCCAGAGTTGTATAAGTTGGCTGTGTTGCAAACCCTTAACGAGCCGTACCTTTTCTACGAAAGTGACCCCGAACAAGTTGCTTTTTTAACTCAACGTGGCGTTAATGCCACTCTTTTTAAAGGAAGTAAAAATGAATGAAGTTTCAGTAATGGTCAGTGGCGGTATAGATAGCCTAGTAGCCTATCATCTAGCTAAGACCCGATTTGGCAAAGTAACTCCTGTATTTGTAGACGTTGGTCAGCCTTACGTAGAGCCTGAGAGGGAACTCTGTCGTAAGTTTTACGGCGACCAACTGGTAGAGTTTTCTGCTAATATGTGCAGTCCTACTTTTGGCAACCTGCCCACTATTTCCTCTCAAGAGATTTATGGGCGTAACCTGATGCTTGCCCTATACGGAGCGATTGTTTCCCCTAATGTTTGGCTGGCAGCCCTTGAAACAGAGATGAACCAAACAGCCGTAGCGGACAAACGCCCTGAGTTCTTTTTGGCTGCCTCCTCTATCCTTACCCTGATTATGCACAATAAACAGAAGGTAACTTATGTAGAGACGCCTTTTGCGGAGTTTACTAAATCAGACGTGGTTTCTCTTGGCATTACGCTAGGTTTAAAAGATGAGATTGTGGAAAGTCGCTCTTGTTATGACCCTAACCACCATTCTTGCGGGGAGTGCTCTACCTGCTTTAAACGGTGGATTGCTATGGTTAATAATGGCTTGCCACTTGACCAGTTCCATAATCCTAAACCGTATCTTCAACCTTATGCCCGCAAGATTGTAGGCGAGATGCTTATTCTACATAAGCACGGCAAGCACTCTGAACGCTATTCAGAAAAACGTATCGCAGAAACGTTTAAAGCCTTGCAGCTTGCTAATGTAGACCTTTCTCTCTTTGAATGAAAGAAACAAAGATGAACCTAGATGTATTTAACAAAGCGACAGAGCTTTTCCAAAAATCCTCTTTCGCTTTTAAGAAATATATGTTTTGGAAGGACGTAGAAATCAAGGAGTTTGGTGGTATTAAAGTCCCCGTTTGTATGTCCTCCCCTTTTTCTGAAAACCCCTGTCTGGCTGTGGACATGATATTCCCTGCTCACACCGCAGAACTGTTATCTACGCATACGGAAACAAAGGACGGCAGCCTTATTGTAACCAAAGATGAACACGATGCTGTTATTCACTTGCCTACACTAACAAAGGATAAAACATTATCAGATATTTTTAAGGGGCTCTGGCTACAACGTTTCTCTCGGTATTTCCCCATTTACAAGCATATGACGCTTGAAGACGTGCCTTTCTTTGTTACCCCTACTGACCTAACAGAGGATTTGATTGAGAAACGTGCAGATTACTTAGAGAAGCATCTAGGCAGCTTTATTAAGGAATACCATACCGTAGCACGAGACTCTCTCGCTTTATTACACTTAGCTAAGGAGTACGGACATCAGTTTGCCTCCTTGCAGTTAGAGGATAACGCACCTGTTTACTCGGAATATGTTATTAAGGACGGTTGTTTCTACTGGGTCAACACCTTTGGAGACACTAGCAGTAGACGGGGCAATAAGTATCTTCTGTTGCTGATTGCTTTTGCTATTAGTCTAAACTGCCACACATTCAATATGGGTCGCTATTCAATGGCAAGTTATAAAGGTCTGTGGACGAAAGCCAAACTACCGACTTATTCTTTAAGGAAAGCATAATGGATAAAATAGCCCAGCTAAACTCCCCTCAACTACACGCAATGCCATCTCGAGACAGCATAAATGATAGCGTCCTGCGGGAAGCGTTAGACTTTTTCTGTTGGCAGTTAAACTATGTAACAGAGAACCGTAAAGACTTGCAGGAACATTTTAAGCAAACAAGCCCGCGTATTGAGACTCTCACTCTGCAGAATGGTTGTACTTATAAAGTTCCTATAATAGACGTTGTAACAAAGGACAGAGGAAACATCCCTACCCTCGCGTTTGACGTTCCTTACCCAAAACTGCGGAATGAATTATTGAATAACGCTCTACATATTACTGGCTGTAATATAATACAAGATGGTCTGCCGGAACGAATTATTGAGGTTTCTGACGCAGACTTCTCTTCTGAAAAGAACGTGTTTAAATCTCTTAATCTGACCCGCTATTCCCGTTACTTGAAAGATGGATGGACGTTGAAACCCACCATAGATAAAGATTTGATACGTTATTTTATTCAGGAAAATCTACGCCGATGGAGAGGTAGAACAGGTCAGCCCTACTTTGACGATTTCATTGAACAAGAGATTGACTATTCTAGGTTGCTAGACCATGTTTTTGCGGTATTTACCGATAGTAGTGGGTTATCTGCACTAGTAGAGATAGTTAAAGAAGGTTCTACACTACATTGGGTCAATACCTACCGAGGAGACTCCGGCGCAGCTAACACCGCTCGCTTGGGCAATAACGTTCTGCTCTCTCTAATTCTAATCACCCCAGTATTAGGCTGTACAGAGCTAAATATGGGAATAGATACGTTTGATTATAAGAAGACGTGGTCAAACACCGTCCGTTTTGCAAAAGGTTTATCCTACTAACTACTTCTAAGGAAACACAAATGATTAAAATCAATGTAGAACCAAAACAAAAAGAAATGTGGCAAGAACAAGTCCGCCACACCTATAAATCGTGTAGCGAGATTGCCAAACACTTAGACAACGTTTTCGTTCCAGACGGGGCTACACCGTTTAAGGTAGGAGTTACACCCTACCTCTTATCTCTTATGGATAAGACAGACGTAAACTGCCCGATTCGTATGCAGTACCTGCCGTCTGAAAAAGAATGGACGCCATCCGAACACACTATGATTGATGAGTTAGGGGAAAGTGGAGACACAATCCCTGGAACTTCTATTGTACACCGCTATCCGCAGCGCGTCCTCTTCCTAGTAGGCAATCAATGCGCCTCTTATTGTCGTTTTTGCACTCGCAAGCGTATGGTGGGCGTTCCCAGTGAAGCCGTGCAAAAGGACGAAATAGAAGCCTCTTTAGATTACATCGCAGGCAATCCTGTTATACAAGATGTGTTGCTTTCAGGCGGAGACCCTATGATGCTAGCAGACGACAGGTTAGACTACATTCTTTCCCGCATACGAAAGGATGCCCCACACGTTAAGTTTGTTCGTATTGGTAGTCGTATGTTGGTACAGAACCCTTACCGTGTAACAGACAACCTTTTGTCTATCTTAGAGCGCAATGACGTACAAATGGTTAATATCCACATTAACCACCCAAAAGAGATTACAGACACTTTACGAGAAGCTATGCGTAAGCTCTCGCGTAGTGTAATGATTGGTTGCCAAACAGTTCTTCTTAAAGGTATCAATGATGACGGTAAGGTATTACGCGACCTTTTCATGGAATGTATTTCCATGAAAGTACGTCCCTACTATGTTTATTCAACAGACATGGTAGAGGGTGCTTATCACTTTGTTGTTCCTTTGAAACGAATGTTGGAATTATACCGAGAAGTGCGTGGTTATATCTCTGGACCAGCCGTGCCTACATTTGTTGTAGATGGTCTGAATGGTTTAGGCAAAATGCCTGTTATTCCGGAGTATGTAAAGGAAATAACAAACGAAAAAGGCGAGGTGCATATCTTATGCACCAATTATAAACAAGACACAACTTATATGGACGGTCTACTATGATTTCAAATAAAGTCAAACCTAATATGGTTAATATTCTGGACGCATGGGGGTGTGGTGGCTATGCTCTCTTACGCAATACAGAACGCACGGGCGGAACGCAGGTAAACTACATCCCTAATATAAATGGACGTGGTTTAGGTTTGTTAGAGCGTGGCTCTAAGTTAGCATACAATACAAACCCAGAATGCTATAACGTAGATTTATATTCTATTCCATCTGACGTACCCCTATACGAGCCGTTAGGCTTTCGTTCAGATGCCAACCTTGCTAAAAGATACAACAAGCAGCAAAGTCTTTCGTTTAATGGGTATCATTCTTTAAAAGCGTGTACCCTAGAACAAGACAGGGCTTTCGGTAAACAGATAGCTAAACGCATGGGCTATTCCGTCCCCGACTACTTGGTAGTACGTTCCTTAAAAGACGTGCCTAAAAAGTGGTTCGGCAAACTAGCTTTCGCCAAATTATCTAAACATTATGCAATAGGGAAAACCATTGTTTCAGAAGAATCCTTGAAACGCTTGTTAAAACTTGCGCGAACTTGGAAGGATGTGCTTATCTTAGAAACATACATTGAATATGAAAGTGAAGTAAACTTTTGTTTCCATGTAAACGATTTAGGCGTCCAACCGATGTGTGTATTAGTGGAGACAAACAAACTCCTTACTAACAATACTGGTGGCAAGACAGGAACAGCGTGGGCATACCATCAGGCTATTACGCCAAGCATACAGAAAAATCCACTCTATCAGGTAGCTCTGAGCGGTATGGAAAAACTCTCTAAGATGGGTTTAGGCGTTTGTGGCTGGATTGACGTATCTTTCCTTGTAGATAAAGACGGGAATTTGTTATTCTCTGAATTTATGGTTAGACACGCTGTATCAAACTTCCTTACGTTGGCTAACCAGATGCGAGTGAATTATATAGACTTTGTCAGGGAGTTTAATGCTACTGGCAAGGCTATCTCACAGAAAGATTTATGGCGCACAACACATTCTGCCTCAGTAGAGCTTTATAGCTTGCCCATAGATGCTGCTATTTGGGATTTGCCTAAACGTTCCTCCTTTGGTCTAACCCCTTTTTCGGATGTTACTGTGTTTGATTTGTTGGACGAAACCGCGCAGGCTTTTACTGGGAAGCAATATGTGTTGCAAGATGGCTTACAACGTTTTGGGGTTTTATCTACTTGCTTTGATAGCAAGGTAGACTTGCTGAAACACTATACAAGCACGGTACTATCTACACATAAACACTTAAAAGTAGACGTACCTGCTTGTTTTTCAGATGCTCTTAACGCATTTGAATTAGAGTTCCCAACAATAGCATACAGACCGTTAGGAGAATAAAATGGCAAAAACAGTTAAACTAAGTCACTTGTATGATGACACAGACCTATATGATGTATTGGTTGATAGGTGGGTAGACGCACAGTTTGAGAGCTTGCAACTTACTTTATCCTTAGACCTGTTATATAAGTCTAAAAAGAAAGATGTATCTGCGTTAGAATTATTCTGCGGGGCTACTGGCAGTAGACATAAAGATACCCTGGAGCAATATACGCCTGTTCGTATTCTTACGCAAGTAGACTTGCGTAGCGAAACAAAAGAAGTTACACAGGGAGACGTTTTAGACCTAAATCTCGGCAAAACATTTGACCTTATTTTGGACACTTGGGACAATATAGAGTTGCTCCCACCGTACTCTGAAACTAAGTTGGCTGCGTCTGTTGATAAACATCTGAATAAGGGTGGTTTGTTCGTACAGCGGGCATGGGTAGGACTGGGAGGTTACCCTAACCCACCGTCTGAAAAGTTCTTTCGCGTAATTCCGAAAACCAGCGGTTTATATGAACGGTATGCGTCTACTCCTACCGATTTATTGCTACTGAGAGTTTCTATGTCCACTATCAATAATGGAATAGAGTGCTACTCATCCTATAATTCCATAGATGTGTATGATGCTATTCGTGGAAAAGTAGTTGGACGTTTCTCTGTCAAAAACCCTGTTCTGCTGACGGGTGCTACCGCGTATTCCTTGTACAAAGAGATGTCCCTATTAGGTTACTCTGTAAAAACCATATTCTGGGATAATGAATTAGGACAAGCTACTTGGGAAGACACAGGAGAGCCTATTTATCATGTTTATAGTTTATCTAAAAAGGGAAAATAATGGACTCTTCTTTAATATATTGTATGCGTGAAAAAGGACTTATTTCGCAGGCTACGGCAGAATTGCTCAATAAAAAGCAGTACCCATCTTCCTACGCCTTTAATGAAATAGACTTTATTCAAGGCATACCAGTAATTCCAGCGCAAACAAAAAACAAATCCAACACGTTTTCATTCCCACTAGACTATCTATTTGGGGACGGTGTGCATTCGTTGCCTGAGGTTTTAGCTACTTTGCAATCCGCACTTGAAAAGAACACCTATTTGGATTGGTCTTTTGGGGCTTCCCCTACCTTCGCTAAGAGCCCATTAGCAGACTATAAAGAGGCAGGTTTTGCTGTGAGAGCATCTCCTGCTATTTATACAGGCGAAGCTACTGATACACATTGGTTGAATGCTAGACGGAAGAAAAAGTTTACGCAGGCAGTTCTTTCTCGTACTACGTTACAGGTAAGACCCATTCAAAGTAATCCTAACTGGGTGCAGCTCTTAACCGTGTCCTGTTTTGACTATGGGACACCTTATGTGGCTACTTGTATGCAGATTGCCTACTTAGAGTATATCCACGGCAATCAAAACTATGAAGTGTTAGACGTCGTTGATGAGCATGGTTCTGTTGTGGCTATTGCTGCTTTGTACCGAGCAACAGGCTCTTTTGTTAAGGGGAACGTTTGGCAATATCAATTCCTTTTGAAGCTGCGAAAAGAGCCCTTAGCGCGGGAGGTTGCTTTGCTTTGCGCTCAATACTTGCATAATAAATATGGAGATACATTGTTGGATTTAACCTCTGACATAACCATGTTTATGCCCGAGTATCAGGCGTATAAGCTCTGCATAGCAAACAGCTTTTTGCCGTTAGCCGTCTTAGACTCATTTACGTCTGCTAACCCACCTCCTTTTCAGCTACAAGAACCGTATCTGTTAGACAATCGTATTATTGGTAGTAGCAGAGAACTGTCCGTAAAGGATAGTCCTACGATGGTAGATGGCAAGTTTGACTGTAACTATCCGCAAAACGTATTTTTTACGGAGGGCTGGCAACATGATAGTAGTGTCTGATAGCTTACTTATAGATGGTTTAAAGCAACCAATGGATTATTTAGTAAATAATCCACTAGACGTATGTGAGTTGCCGCGCAATATCTCTGAATACACGGACAGTTTAAACTTTCTAAGAGAATATTTTGGTTATTCCAATGTGTTTGTGAATATAGAAAGTTCAGACAAGCAGTATGTTCTTTACGGTGAGGGTAAACTGCCCCTTGCGTTGCTTGGTTTAACCTACGATTTAGGCGCACCTCGTGTAGATATTGTGGTACATGGCGATAAACTCGGAGAGGGGCACGGTTTTGAGCTTCTCTCCACAATAACCGAGCTTTTGCCTTGTGCCTATGCTTATATCTCAAAAGACCACTTAGCTAGCAGAAAGCTATTTGAAAGGTCTGGTTACTCTTTGCATACAGTAGATGGGCGCAGAATACCTAGACCGTATGTAGTATATCTGCCAGACTATGATGGTTATTCTAATCAATGTTTGGTCTATACTAAGAACATGGCTTTTGACCTTTCGTTGTAGTACATAACCCTCTACCTTTGTAGTAGAGGGTATTTTTGCGCCAAATACTTAGTTGTAAAGTTTTGTAAAACAACTTTGTACTAAACAAAGAGATGTTATATAATACACACATAGGCAAGCAATAACGCCTATAAATAAAACGTAGTAACCAAAGCAGTAACACAGTTCTTTAACAGTTTAAACAAGCTATTTCAGCTAGGGTCGTAGTAGCTTACGCTATACGACTACTACGACTTTTGACATTTAGTATGGCAAAAGGAAATAATGATGGCTACACAACAACAAACAGTTAGAACGCTTTTTAACCTATCAAAAGGTAAAACCGTTTTTGAGGATTATTTCAAAAGTAAGGGTAAGGTTCTTGATGTTTTCGGTTTTGACCCGCAAACAGACCCTTTTGTGTTTATCAATCAAGGTAACACACCTTCTTATACGTTGAGAGAGGCTTTTGACCAGTCTAACTTTGACGAGGATACTGCATCCGAAATACTACCAGATAGTCATTTAGGGTATATTGTTAAACATACCTCTGTCGCTAACAAGTTTGACGGCAAATCTATTTATTTTTATGACACTAGCATGATAAACGCCTATTTTGAAGACCATCTTTCAGAAGAGGAGAAAGACTTATTAGACTATTATCTTTTGAGCCTCGCCACCTTGCAGATTTTGAACGGTAAACTTTCAAAAGACGTTTTAAATCAAGACTTCGTGGATTATGACATTTGTAAGATTACGGTTGTAGAATAACCCAAAACAAACCCCTCGTACACAAATACGAGGGGTTTTCTTTTGACCTTAAAATGGCGAGACAATATAAAGGTAGGTTTTACCATACCTATGGATTTATTATGCTTGATTGTATTGTTATCGGCGATTTACACCTAGACGGTATGCGGTTTTTACCTAACGGCAACGAGCTAATCATAAATGAAGTAAGGAAAGCGGAGGCTTATGCTATACGCAATGAAATATCCACCGTTATCTATTTAGGGGATATATCTGATAAGCCCACGCTTTCTTATGACGCACATGAAAGGCTACTTGACCTTTGGGGAAACAACCAAGACCTTCTAACCCGCCACATTATCATAGGCAACCATGACTTTTCACAGTCTGGTAAGCATTCACTAACTATCCTGAAAAAGGCGTTTGAAAACACGTCTGTGCACATACATGATACCGACGAGACTGTTGAAATAGGTGGAGTGCCTGTAAACTTCCTCCCTTATCCCTATCCGAAGCAGGGGACTAGCTTAGACCTACATAACGCCTTAAATATCTCTCACTTTGAAGTGAACGAGGCTAAAAGGGATAACGGCTCTGTTTCTAATACCAAGACAGTTATACCTGAAAACACTCGTTGGGTTATGGGTCATTTGCATACCCCGCAGGACGTAGGGAAAGTGCATTATGTAGGAACACTTTTTCAACGTAATTTCGGAGAGAGACTACCTAAGTCCTTTTCTCGTGTAAAGGCGCGTATTAAAGACGGAAAGTTGCAAGTCAAATACACGCGCATTCCCAACAAACCTGCCTTTGAATTACGGAACTGCCTTGTAGAAAAACAAAGCGATTTAGACCTTATTCCTAATAACCCTAGTATTTTCTGTAAGCTGTTAGTGTCTTCCAAAGTGCATATTCCTGCTGATTTCTTAGCAGGAAGACCTAACTGTATTAAGTTACAGCTTTTCAACACCAAGAGTGAAAGGGCAGCCTTAATCAATGACACGGTTATTCAGGAAGTATCAGTAGCGGAAACCGATGTATTTTCAGCCTTACCTGACTACTTAGAAAGATACCACCCCGACTTAACCAAAGACGAAACCAACCGTTTATTTTCAATCGTTTCACAAATCCAGGAGAACCTATAATGGAAGACCAAATTAAATCTGTGGTAGTAAACTACCTCGCCAGCGAATTTCTGACCAACCCTATGGCTGTATTGCAGACTAATCCTTTTAGTCGTGTGCGGGTAGGCGACCACGAGTGGCGTATTACGGCTATGCTTCGTACAGAGGGTTTTAATGTAGATTATATTCGTTTGGACAAAAACCGCATTCAAATATGCGTAGCCTCCCAACATAATCCTCGTGTAAAAGAGACTTTTGCTTTTTCAGGGGAGTACTTGTTAAATGACGTGCGGAACTCCGTATTCTTGCGTGGCTTGAAGTCTAAAATACAGGCTACTGCTTCTCACTACAAACCAACAGATATTACAGGGTAAATGACTATGGCTAAGGAACTTAAAACAGGACACAGCCTAGCTAACCGCTGGCGTCCTAAAACGTGGGATGACGTGTGCGGACACGTTAATATCGTATCTCGGTTGAAAGGTATGTTGGAAAGCAGAAGCCTTCCTAACGCCATTCTGTTCGCGGGACCGTCCGGTACAGGCAAGTGTGTTACAGGAAGCACTTTGGTTCATACCGCAAACGGTATCGTACCCATTTCCGCTCTCATAGATGAGGACGGTTTTAACGAAAATAGTAGTTTACTGATGGTAAACGCTTTCGGCAATTATGAAAGGACAACTCATACTTATAGGAAGAAGAGCGAATGCTATAAAGCACGCTCTAGTAGTGGATTCTTCATTGAAGGAACTCCTAACCACCCTATGCTCATTATTGATGGGGAAAGCGGAAGGTTATCGTGGAAGCCGCTGGAAAGCCTTACTGAAGATGACTACTTTGTTGTACGAACTACACCTAATCCGCACCCGTCCAAATTTGTTCGTATTTCAATAGAGAACGTAGACGGTAGCAAGGGGAAGAAAACAAAGCACCACTTTAAGCACAGTGGAAAGGTAACAGAGGACGTTGCATTTATTTTGGGCGTTCTTGTATCGGAAGGCTCCTTATCTAGCGGTCAAGTCCGCATTCATAATACGGATAAAAGATATATTAAAGAATACTTAGCTTGTTGGAAGCGACTGGACAGTACCATTGAGTATTCAGAGAATAAAAATGATGATGGTGTGATTAGAGTAGATATTCGTAACTGCACAAATGTACGTTCATACCTACAGAGTTGCGGTCTTCAGTTCGCCGTTTCAGGTAAACAGAGGATACCGCACGTTATCCTCAAATCCCCTAAGGAGGTACGAGTAGCATTCTTACGTGCCCTTTTTGAGGGCGATGGTGGTTGGAACGGCGACGGCATTTCTTATTACACCAAGTCTCATCGTCTTCTTCAAGAGTTGAGAATACTACTTCTTGACTTTGGTATTTATGGTCAAGTTAAGTCCAAGGAAGTACAAACCTCTCGTGGGGTCGAGACTTACTTTACCCTCAACATAACGTCAGATGATTCAGACACGTTTATGCAGGAGATAGGTTTTTTTAGTGCGCGGAAGAACTCTGGTTACGAGGAGAAACCTAGAAATACAAACGTCAAGGTAGTGCCGTCATCCTTACGCAATAGACTGACTAACATAGTGGCGAAAATATCCTCGAGGAGCGGTAGATACAAGGACTTTCTTGATAGAGACCTGTCTGTGTCGTTCCAAGGTTTGATGGGAACAAATTCCGTCAAACGCTGGGGAGAATGGGCAGTAGATAACTACGAAAGAGTTTGCTTACTCGGCAACATGGAACTTGTAGAATGCTGCAAGGACTTGATTACTCTGCATGGGATGGGAGCAGTTTGCGAACAAGTTTCGTCTGTGTCCAAAACCAAAGGGAGGACTGTGTACGATGTTACGCTTCCGAGAACACACAGTTTCTTGGCGAACGGATTAGTTTCTCATAACACTACTCTGTCGCGTGTATTTGCCCGCTATATTAACTGTGAGCACGGCACATCCTGTGGGGAATGCGACTCCTGCCGTATGATGGACAACGTAACCCACCCTGATTACATGGAAGTAGACGCAGGTAGCTCTGGTGGTATCAATGACATTCGCAGCCTTATTGACCAAGCTCAAAAGATGCCTATGCTTGGTAACATCCGTGTTATTGTTTTGGACGAAGCACAGTGCTTCCCACCAGATGCGAAAGTTTTAATGGAGGATGGAGGTAGTAAGAATATATGTGATGTTCGTGTAGGCGATAAAGTAAGAACGTTTGACCATACAACAGGCGAGGAAAGTTCAGCTATCGTTTCTAGTACGCTGAAGCGTGTACCACACGACAAAGAAATGGTCGCCGTGCACATAGAAGGCGGTAGCCAAGAATGCACGGCAGACCATATGTGGTGGAGTGTAACGCGAAATAAATACGTTCGCGCAAACCAATTACTAGAAGGAGAAGAAGTCCTCGTTTCCGATTAGAACACCGGAGTATGGTAAATCTTTATTCCAGTCCTCTTCTGTTATCCACACTATGTTAAACCCGTGTTTTTGCATAGTGTGGAATTTATGGAGGTCCTTACTAATATTTTGATGGTAGTAACTACCCAGGACCAGGAATTCAAATATTGTGTTCGTTTCGTGATGGATGCCGTCTGGTTTAAAAGTAAGCCCACCTGCTTTGAATGTTCGTTGTCCTAGGTTTAGCGCGTGTTGTATTTCTATGCCGAGTGTGTTTTCCATTGATTTAAGCCACTCTATTTCCGACAAAGAAAAGCCACCGCGTTTCTCGCTACCACTACACGTTGGACACCCTGCTCTTTTCCAGTGTCGCCACCGTTGCGCCAGCCCTTCGTTGAAACTCCCGCATTTCTTGCACCCAACCGTAACGCTTTTACCGTCTCCTTGGTATTCAGTTAGTGCTATGAGCGTATCATCAGTGTTTTCTTTAAGGCGGTTTGAGAAGTCTATCATCTTCCTACCCTGTTGATGTTTTGCACACAATGGGCAGCCAACAGAAGAGTGAAGTACATTGTTAAACGTACTTTTCCAAGAGTGACCGCAGGAATGGTTAAATAGTATTTGTTGGTCAGGGGAGACATTTTTAGTTGCATTAGTCCAAACCAACCCGCCGAACTTAGCTTTTAACCGCGCCTTGTAAAATCTGATTGGTTTGCAGGTATTCCCTGATATTGGGAGCATAGCGCGTTCCGTTATTGATAGGTCTTTAATAGCGAAAGTTTGTAACACTCCTAGCAAAGGAGCTTTCGTCCGATTAAGGAAGAAGTCTAGATAATTTGTAGTACGTTGCCCAGTTAGCGTATTAAGGACGGTCATAGGTGCACTAGCCCCTTCAAAGTTCTCGATAACTAAGGATGGGAAGCGTTTCTTTAATCGGGCTTGAGCTACTTCCTTTGTTATTTCAGGCTGGGTTCTATCCCCGTACATTTCAAGCCTACAAGACGGACACGGACAAGTCTTCAGGTTTGTTATTTTGCTGGGTATGAAGGAAAACTCGCAACCGCTTTTGGTGCGTTTCATTTCGGCTGGAAGACCGTGACCTACCCACCCAGCTTTTCGCATTCTTATGTGAGGGTGCTTTTGTTTAACCTTAGACAAACTTTCTTCAAAAGAGAACTTGAATTTCTCTCCTGTGCGTTTGGCAGTTACGGCTCTTCTTTCTGCTTTGCAGATTTCGTACATACAAGCCTTGTAGTACATTAGAAGGCGAGGGGTACGGTCGTAGGACAGTTTATGCCTAATGCACATAACTTTGCATTTGTTGTCTGTTCCATTGAAGGTTAGTAGTTTAATGCCGATATTTTTAAGTTTGTTTCGTATTTCTTTTTCAGTCATGGTGTTTGTGCCTTTTAAGTATAAAGGGTATTCATCAATTAAATTGGAGTTATTATATTATGAGAGTAGCTAAGATAGAAAAGATTACTCGCGGCATACCGAAGCCGCCGTATGTTTATGATATAGAAGTTGAGAACCATCACAATTTTTTCGTTTTTGTTGGGGATATTCCAGTTTTGGTGCATAATTGTCTTACGGGGGCAGCTCAAACAGCTATCCTAAAAACCCTAGAAGAGCCACCCGAACACACCCTTTTTATCCTCGCTACGATGCAGGTTGAAAAGATTAGCCCTGCCATTCTAGGTCGTTGCCAACGTATGGACTTGAAACGTGTTTTACCTGAATACGTTGAAGACCATCTTAAAATGATTGCTAAGCGAGAGAAAATCAAACTGCCTGCTGATGTTTACGGCAAGATAGCAAATGCTACTGGTGGTCAGTTACGCAATGCCCTACAAACGTTGGACGCGGTAAATCAAACCGTACTTGGGTCTAACAAGGAAGACATTGATAGTGTAATTGAGGACGCTGTTTTAGAGGCTACTTCGTTAGGGGACGAAACACTAGCCACTAACGTCCTTACCTATCTCTACAACCAAAAGGATAATAAGGGCAAGCCTACCCTGCGTAGACTAATCGCCACTACACAAGAGGTACAATCTGCTGTTTCCTTTGCTAATTCCCTCCTTTGGCAGAATGACTATCTTATTACGACGCTTGCCAACCCCAAGAGCAATAAGATATATCACACTCCTGTAAATACCAAGTGTAAGACGGCGGTGGGGAAAGTACAGTTAGACGTACTGCTTATGGCGCACTCACACTTGTTAGCTCTACGGCAGGCTCTTGTTACCTTATCAGGACAAGACACCGCCCTTATGTATAAGCACTTGTCCGACGCTTGGCTGCAAATATACGACACTTGTCAAGACTGACGAAAATACCCATTTCCTTCTATAAAGGTTATGGGTATTTTTTTTTGTTTGAAAGGTTTAAATCATGATTACACTTAAAGAGCTGTCTTTGCATAACATTGTTACTTATGACAACGCCACTTTCAATCTTGATAAGAGAGGTGTGTCTGTTATATATGGTCGTAATAAGGATAGCGGAGATAATGAAACGCAGTCTAATGGGGCTGGTAAGTCAAAACTCCTTACCATTCTAGCCGAGACATTATCTGGCTCGCACCCACTAATACAAGGAAAACAAGCGATAAAAGACGATTTCTATCGTACTGATGCATCTGTTTCTATTACGTTTGACAAGTACAAACTAACCAAGTACAAGTCTGGTTCTACTGTTAAATATGCTCTTGCCAAGCAAAGAGACGGTAAATGGAAAGAGCTGCACAGCAGAGAACCTTTGGATGTGCTTTCCCAAATATTTCCCATTTCCTTAGACGAGTTTTTTACTCTTTACTACATTGATAGTAGCAGACCGTCCGTATTACAACGTGGCACACACCTGTCTCGTTTCAAGCTATTTTCTGACCTTTTCCGCCTTTCAGGCTATGACCAAGTGTTAGCGGAATTAAAGGAAATGTCTAAGGAGTTAAGGGGAAAAGCATCTCAGCTTAACGAAGTAGAGTCTCAATTAGCCCCATTAAAAGAAGAAGTAGTTGATACACAGGACATTCAAGAAAGCCTGCGAGACGTTTCAAAGAAACTCTCCGTAGTGCAAAAGAAACGAAACTTTGCTGCTGATTTATTGCGCTTGCAAGACGTACAAAACAAGTTAGAACCCCATATTGAACGATTATCCGAATACGGGTGGGATAAAGATATTGATACTTTGCCTAAACTGCTTAAATCTGTTCTCAAAACTATTAAGGAAAGTGAGGCTGCTAACCAAACTTACGAGAAGGACTTGAAAGCCTACTTACGTTATAAGTCTGCATTATCGGACTATAAGAAAGCGCAAGGCTTGTTACTAAGATGTGGGGTGTCTAATCGTAAGGACTACAAAGCCCTAGTAGCAGAACGTAAAGAAATGCTGGAAATAGACGCTAAACGACAAGCCCTTTCTGAGCAGCTTTCTGCCCTATCTGCCACTAAACCATCTCTGCCGAAACCTGACGAAACGACTGATTATTACAAGGATGAGATAGTTAAGCTACGCTTTAATCGTGATGCCCTTATCAACGATTTAGAGGCGTTAAATACGCTTGATAAGGATGCCTGTAAATGCCCTACCTGCCTCTCTACCCTAGACCCGAAAAGTATTTCTCGTTTGAAAAAGTCCTTGAAACTGGAAATAGACCAAGCTAACACTGACCTTAAAGAGCTCAAACATCTACATAATGTGGCAGAAATGTGGGAGGCTTACACTACCAATAGGGCAGAGATTAAACGCTTGCAGTCTGAATTAGATGACCTGCCCGAACACAAGGAAGTTATGCCTAGTGTCATCTTGTCTAGTTTGGAGGCTGCCTTGCAAGTAGAAAAGCCTGAACCATACCCAGAGCCTGTTAAGCCTAGTGAAACAGCGGACTTGTACAAAATACAGTCTTCTGCCGAGACCGTTTTGCAGTACAAGGATGAATTGCTTGCCTGTCTTGAAAATGCTGTTGATGAGTACGAATATAAGGAATTAAAGGACGCCGTTGCCAAACTAGACGTTAAGGTAACTACCTTGTCTGATAAAGCAGCTTCCCTCAACAGAGAGTACGGAGTGGCGGAACGTAATGCCACCTTATTAGAAGAGCTTGTAGAAAGACAGCAATCTCTATTAACCGAGCTTAAAGACCTACCTTTGTTAAAGATACTGGAAAACGCTTATTCTCCTAAGGGCTTAAAGAATACGGTCATAACCAATCTTTGTGCCAAAGTGCAGGCTAATCTCAACCTGTATGCCCCGCTCTTATACGCGGAGCCTGTTACTTTCGCCCTTGACGTGTCGGAGACGCAGCTAAACATACTGATTACTCGCACATTTGACGGTAAGCCTGTAACGTGTGATGTCCGCAGACTTTCAGGGGCGGAAAGCAGACAGTTTAACCTGCTTTTCCCGATGGCTCTTTTACCCCTAGTACCATCAAACCAAAGATTAAATGTAATAATCCTTGACGAGCCTACTGCCAACCTAGACGAAGCAGCCGTTGACCTTTTCGCTACTAAGTTCCTGCCTAAGCTAAATGAGCTTGTCCCGCACGTTATAGTGTTGAGTCCAAATCCCCTGCCTATTGACACTAACAGCATAGATAGCTACCTAGTTACTCGGGAACGTGGTGTATCCACCCTCACCAGTCTATAACGTTAGTCTATAACGTAGTGTGCAACGCCAGTCTGTAAAGGTTACATTGTAATAAACCACAAAGGAAATACCATGAATGCAGATAATCTATATGGGGTTTTCGGTTTTGCGGATACAGGAGTTAGGGAAGTCCAAGCTATCTTGCATAAAAAGACTTCCTTAAAAGTATCCTATTTTTCAGACACCGAAACGCCCATACCTAAGGATGCGGATGTAGTGTTAGTTTCTAACGCTGCTTACCTCACTACCGTGATTGAACATACCCAGCACTTAGACGGGTATGTACTTATCCTGTTTGACGTGCCTGTCCGCTTAGACGGTATTAAGGGCTTAATTATGGCGGACGTAGCGGAAAAGAAAAAGTCTTTCTACTACGAGTTTGAAAAGCCTAATTACCCGAAAATCCTCCGCCTTATTAACGAGAAGTTAGAAGCCCAAGAGCCTTTTCCAATTAACCTTCGTAAGCCTAACGTAATACCGACCTTGCTTAAATCCACAGCAAGTTCTACCTTACAACGCTTACAGTCGTGGAAATACGCCATCAAGCCTGTTTCTTTGAGAGACGAAGCAATGACGCTGGTTTTTAACTGGTTTATCAACGAGAAACTTTCGCAGAAATGGCTTGAAAGGGAGGTTGATAGCCTGCTGGAAAAAGAGGGTGCTACCAAGACCTTATTTGCGGACGACCGTTATCACAAGCTGAAAGCAGCAGTCATTACCTGCTTAAAGGCGAAAGAAGACGGTAAGAGCATTGTTTCCCAAGTGGCGGAAAAAGAGAAACTCTCCGCCTTTGACATTCGTTATATTATGAACGCAGCCACCGTATCTACTACCTATGAAGACCAAGACATAGTAGATATTTACCAAGAGCAACGAAAAGCTCATTCAGAAAAGAACAAGGACAAACCATGAAAACCTTTGCTATTAAAGACGAAAGCATTATCGCTCAATCAATCAATAACGTTCCCACTACCCACCTGCCACTTGTAGAAATGTTCTACGGTATAGAGGGTGAGGGTAGCAACATTGGAGACCCCCGCATTCTGTTGCGAGTTTCAGGCTGCCGTATTAAATGTCATGGCTGCGACAGCCCCCATACTTGGAATGCTAACGGCGGTACTTTGCTTCCCTTGCCCGACATAATCTCTCAACTTGACAAAATGATTGATGAGACAGGGGTTAAGACCGTAGCCGTTACAGGCGGGGAGCCTATGCACTATCCAGAGCAGGTAGTTGTTCTAGCCAAATATTTGCGTGATAAAGGGGTGCGCTCTTGGCTGGAAACAAGCGGGTGGATTATCAATCAAGAAGTGTTTGATATGTTTGATTTTGTTTCTTTTGACATCAAAACCCCCTCGTCAAAAGAAGCAGCTATGGACAGAGAACAAGTAGACGACCTGCTTGAATACGTCCACCATAGACTTAGCACGTTATACACCCATCCAAATAACAGCGGGCATCCAACAGGAGATATGCAAATCAAGTTCATTGTAACTGATAAGGCAGACATTGATTATATCCTTTCTCTCGCTGTTCATGAGCACCCTAGCCAAGAAAACAGACTTTCGTTGGGGGATGTTATTTACAACAGACACCGCTTATATGGCAAACTAATCATTACCCCTGCTTGCGGAAAACACTCTACCCCAAGTGATGTGCGTAAACGTATGGAACTTTGCATGGAACACATGAAAGGTCTTCCTTACCGTATTATCGCTCAACAACACCCATTCTTAAATATGCCATAAAAGGACTTATTATGAAAATCCAGTTACAATCAAGTATTCTTTCAGACGTGCTTTCCTTGCACAGCCGAGTTATTGGTAGCCCCCACATTTCTATCAAAGCCGAAGACGGTAGCTTGCACGTTACCTCTACTAACAAGGGTTCCACCCTATATCGCCGTATTTCAGACGATATTGAAGTGATTGAAGAGGGCGAATTTACCACAGACCCAGAGCATTTCGCAGGCTTGTTAAGTGGTCGGCGTAACGTAACCATCACACTTGATGACGAAACTGTACTTATCAAGAGTGGCAAATACAACGCCAACGTAGCCATCCTGCCTTACGAAGACATTTCTGTTGAACAGCCTGACGACGGGGAGAAATTGAACTTTGAAACGGCGGAAGTAGACGTGCTTATTTCCCTATGTAAAGCAGCTCAACTTACCAGCCCCACATTAGACGGTGGCAACTTGCCCCTTATCGTGCGGATTGACGAGAAAGGTACGCAAGTAGCCTGCATGGATAACTTCCACGTTTCTCTGCTACAAAGTAAAGAGTTGGTTCGGGACACACCCATTGAGACCCTTTTGCCTAGTGGTCTGTTACCGTCCTTACAAGCTGCTGCCCAAGAAGGAACTTACAGCATTCAACTAGCGTCTAATCAAGTGTTTGCACAGGGGGAGAGTTTCATGTATTCTACCCCAACAGAGCAGATAGCATCTCGCCTTAACCTAGGACACGTTGCTTCATTAAAGAATACCATTAAGAAAGGTTCTAAAGACTCTACTGTTATTGAGTTGCAACTAGCTGACCTACGAACAGCCTTGCAGAACGTATTCTCCGTAGCAGAAGCTCGCATTCCAGTTACCCTTGAAACCAAGAGCCGAAAAGGTACGCACTCCTTGTTAGTTGGTACTAAATCCTCTTTTGGTTCTGCCTTTGATGAGCTGCCCGCTACTGTAACGGGAGATGCGATTAAAGCCAACTTTACATCTTACCTACTTGGGGAGATTATTGACAAAGTACGGTCAGAAACAGTTACCTTAAATGTCCTGCCAAACCTCTTGCATATTAGCGAGTCCTACGGCGCAGTACGTTCCTTGCTTATCCTGCTAAGGAACTAGCATGGAATTGAGGGATTATAGCTATGTCCCTGAAATACCAGTTCCTATTACGCCGAACGAAATAGTTAAGGTGGATGAGCGGTTATTCATTGTTTCCAATGTGGATGATTTGAATAGCCGTTCATTGTATTCCCTTAGAGCGTGTCTGCCTGTGCCTAATGCTACTGTTTGGGATTTAGTTGATGACGATACCGAAGACGTAGTAGCGCAGGCAATCACTCTGAACAACGGCGTAGAGGTTATGTATAGCAGGACGCATTTATCCGCTTGGCTTCCTAACTACAAAGACATTGAACAGGCAGAGGAATTGGTTGTTTATGACCTTTCTGACAATCGTCTAGTTTGTGGTATAGAGCACTTTTCCTTTCAATATATCCTCCATAATCAAGGAGAAAACAATGAATAAATCTGACAATACCCTTTTGCAAGGACTAACTAGTCTTGAAAATACGCTGAGAAACAATGCCCTTACTGAAACAGACAAAGAAAACTTTGATGGTAGTGCAGCGCGTGTCTTGCGTATGTACAGGGAGTTATCCTGGACACCTAAACAGATTGCCGAATACTTGGACGCTGTTTTGCACAAAGCCTTTCCCTCGGATAATCAGGAGGAGAACGGTATGGTGGTGCAAGGTCCGATTATTCTCAATTCCATGTGTCCTCACCATTTTATGCCTGTGCGGTATCATGCTTTCATCGGTTACTTGCCGAAAGACGGTAGGGTACTGGGGCTTTCTAAGATTTCCCGCGCCCCAGAAGCCCTGTCTAAGCAGTTTATTCTGCAAGAGCAGTTGGCTAAATACATTGCAGATGCTTTCTTTGACGTTTCCAAGCTGCCAGACACTCTCACACAATATATGAACCTTGAAAACGCATTTACTTCCTATGGTTCTATCGTTTCTCTTGTAGGCGTACATACTTGCCAGTCCTGTCGTGGCGCACATTCAGATGCTCGTACTATTGTTACAGAACGTAGGGGTGCTTTCCAAGACGCTGATAAGGAGGCTCGCTTTAACCAACAAGTAGCCTTCCTGAATAGTAGCCGACCTTTCGGGGGTTAATATGTCTATTGCGGACTTAAAACATTCGTTAAAAGGGGACGATAAGTGGAAACGCTATCGTTCTCTGCTTTCCAGCATTAAAGAGACTTTCCCAGTAGAGTCTTTACAGCAGGAAATAGACACTATTCAGAAGCTGCGTAAAGTAAGGGGAGTGCGTCTCAATGGTATATCTGCTAATAAGCTGCTTGATATGTCTATGGATGAAGTGCAGCATCGCGCTCGCTTAACAGAAGTGCTTATTCAGGCTAGGCGGGAGTTCGCCCGCTTAGATGCCCTTGTAACTGGTATGTATTCTTACATTAAGGGGGAGTACGCCCAAGAACTATCTTCCTTTAAATCGCAAGCAGACCGCAATTCAGCAGTAGAAACTCTCCTTTCTACTGGCTATGAAGTCCTTTCCCAAATAGAGGCTATTTCCGATACGGTAGAGCTTGTTATTAAGGACATAGACCAGTCGTCCTTTACCCTAACAAGAGTAGCAAATCTGATTGAATTAACCACCCGCAGAGAACACGTTGCTAATATAACAGTCTAACTGCTAAAACAGCATGACCCTTATAAAGGTAGGTGTTAGCTTTGCACCTACCTTTTATTACGAGGTTATCCTATGGAAAAGATTATATTCAAAGACAAAATATACATACCGATTACGGAAGACAAACTCTCACGCAAAACAGACAAACTGAATGAATACTTCCGCGTTAATTCCTTTGAGGATAAAAACTGTGAAAAGTGTGATTTGATTAACGGCTTGGGAGACCGCCCTATTGCGGATTGTTATGAGTGCCCTAGCATGAAAGCTCAATATAAGCTATGGAATACAACCACTAAAAACGGTCAGCTTTATGTGGGTTTCCCTTACGGTAAAAGAGGGCTTATTTCTCGTATTTTCCCGGATGTTTCTACTATGGAACAGCGGGACTTAACCCCTGACATTCCGTTTAAAACGGACTTGCAGTTTACTGCTGAGCTTCGCAGCCAACAGGTTCAAGCCGTCTCTTTCTTGCGTAAAAAAGCAGAGACAGGTTATTTGAGAGGTACGCTACTCGCCCCTCCTCGTACAGGTAAGACAGTAATGTCTATCGCCCTAGCCTGCCAACTCCGCAAAAGAACCCTTATTCTAACTAATCAACATGACTTATGTAAGCAGTTCTATGACACTTGCTATGGTTCAGATAACCAACCCGCTCTAACTAACGCCTCTTCTATTTCAGGCTCTGTTGTAATGGCTAAAAAGTTAGAGGACTTCTACAATGGCGATATTGTTATCGCTACCTATCAGCAATTCATTTCAGACAAAGGGAAAGAAAGGTTAAAGAAAATAGCCTCACTTTTCACTATTCTTATTGTAGACGAAACGCACAGGGCAGCAGCCAAAACATTCCTACAAGTAGTAGGGTCTTTAAATACCAAGCATAAGCTGGGATTAACAGGTACATTCGGGCGTAAAGATGGTCTAGACACCCTAGTAGCCTATGTTCTTGGTAAGCCCATTTACAAGGTGGAAGTAGAGACATTAGTCCCTACTTGCACATTTCACGAGACGGGCTTGCACTCCTCAAAGGACTATTCAATGTGGACGTATTATTTACGTTGGTTAGAAAGGGCGGAAGAGCGTACCCGCTTAATTATTGACCATATTCTAGCCGACCTTAAAGCAGGGCATTCCATTGTAGTTCCTTGCTATCACACCTCTCTTATCTATGAGCTAGTTAGGCGCATTAACTGGGAGTACGGCAAAACCATAGCAGCTTCCGCCGTTGGGGAGATGAGTAGAAGTGCAAGGGACGAAGTGTTTGAGAAGGCTAAAAGGGGGAAAATCCGTTGTGTAGTAGGGACTAGACGGATTGTTTCTACTGGCATTAACGTGCCGCGCTGGTCATGTTTATATTGGATAGACCCACTAGCTAACCCGCCTAACTGGATTCAAGAATACAGCCGTATCTTGACCCCCTTGCCTAACAAGAAGCCTGTAATACGCTTTTTCTTAGATGATAGTGGACAAACTACTGGTTGTTTACGTTCCTGCCTGTTCAAAACAGAGGGAGACACGCCCCCACTAGCCAAGACAGCTATTATTACACAAGACCAATGGGCTATTGCAAATAAATATCTAAATAGAAAGAAAGGTCGGTCTTCATTTACCAACAGAGACCCACGCTCTTTCTTAAAACGGAGTAAACGAAAATGAAAAGTAAGATGGCTAAATCCCTAGTCCCCTTATTAGTACAGAACAACCTACATCCCCTGCCAAAACCCCTCTTTCAACAAGCCGTGCATAGGATTAAGCAGGGCAATACAGAGAAAGTACACATACATTCTCGTCTTGAACAAGAGCGGTACTATAAGCGTATGCAAAAGCTGGATATGGTAAGGGGTACTATAATCTGCATTTCAGACGCGGTAAATGGCAGGGCTGCTCGTAATTTCGTAGCTAACTTTATTGAGGACTATCTAACTGACACGGATATTAAAGCTACTTGGCTTACTCTTGTTAAGGACGAAATATTAGGGGGCTATATAGACACCCGCTACGAAGACCTTATTATAATAGACCGTCTGTACGCAGAGAATGTAAGTTATACCCGCGTAGAAGTAGCCAGAGATATTATAGCTAACGCTAAGGAGGCTGTAATCTTTATGATAAGCTCGGAGAATAGCCCTTTTCTATTCTCCGATAAACTAGGTATTCCATGCTCTGTTTTCCTAAACATAAACCATATTGACGAGATTGAAGTATGAGTGCGCGTAAACTATTTAATGCCAAGAATGAGCTATTTGCCATTATGTCTTTCTGTGAGACGCCAGAACAAACAGCAAAGATGTTTCAGACCTGCCGTTCAGATGAGTGGTTTCAACTCCCTTGGGCTAAGAAAGCCTACAAACGGATAAAAGAGCTATATCAAGGAATGTCTGCTAAGGAGGGCGTAATCCCTTTTACCACCCTGATTGCAGACGATGAATTGCCAGATGACGTTAAAGACCGCTTGGAAAGTGGCAGAAAACGCTTTAAAGATGAAAAGATTGATGTAGATGCTGTCTTAACTAGCCTTGACAGATACCGTAAGTTCCGCAAGTTAAATGAAATGGTAGAAGTTACTAATGCCATGCTTGCTGACCAAAATGAAACAGACCCTACCAAACTTATTGAATACGTTAAGTCCCTAACTACACAAGCAGAAATGTCCTCTACCAATATACAGGACAATATCTTTTCCGTAGGGGAAGACTTTTCCATGCAGTCGGTATTGGAAGATGTATTTGGCGAAAACAAAAGAACGTTTATTCCTACTGGCATTAAAGAGTTTGACAAGCGCAACGGTGGTATCTCCTTAGGTTCTACTTTCCTAATTGCGGGGACTACTGGTGGTGGTAAAACTCTTACCGCCATGAACGTAGCTGAAAACATGGCGATGTACGGTAAAGTAGCATACGTCCCCTTAGAAATGACCGCTACCGAGATGGTGCAACGGCAAATGGCTAAACATGGTCGTGTGCCTATTAACAAGATTGCTGCCAAACGCTGGACTAAGGAGGAGCAAGACCGCTGTTTAAAAGGTTATAAGTCTTTCCATCGCAAGGTCAAGGCGCAAGGTAACACTTTCTCTATCTTTAAACCCGACCAAGACCTCTCCATTGATGAAATATTTATGGCTTTGCACCCCTATGACTATGACGTAGTGTGTATTGACTATATTTCCCTGCTGAAAGGGGTAGATGGGGATGATGCTTGGCGTAAACTGAATGAAGCATCTCGTGCTGCCAAAGTGTATGCCTCTACCCACAATAAGATTGTAATTTTGTTGGCGCAGCTTAATGACGCTGGCGAATTACGGTATTCAAAAGGTCTGCTAGACCACTTTAACAATGCTTGGTTCTTTGTGGCTAACGAAAGCACTAAGGAACAGGGTAGTGTGAAAGTAACTCAGCCCAAAGCGCGTAACGCAGACCCCACCCCATTTGAAATGGAACTTGAATACGAGTTTATGTCTATCGGGGAAAATTCTCTTGATAGCGCAGCCGTAGCAGACCCAGAGCTTATCAAGCAAACTAAACGAGAGAAACCTTCCCCTAAATCTGAGACACCTAAATCAAAAACCCTGTCTCGTAGTAGCAGTAAGACGCGCAGGTCTAGCGACAATGAAGATGAAGACGACAATCCAGTTAAGAAAAGGAACGTCCGTGAAATACCAGACGATGATGACGATGATGAACCGCCAAAACGAAGTCCTAAACGTAAGGAGATAGACAATGAAAAAGAAAGGATTTCCCCTAGTAAAGCCTCCCGTAACCGCTCCCAAGACGAAGACGACTACGAAGAGGACGAAACCCCGAGACGCAGAAAACCTCCCATTTCTAAACCAAAACGTAGGGTCATCGAAGAGGAGTTATAGCCTGCCTGAAAACATGGACGATTTAGGCAACAACTTTCGGGTAGTGGATAAAGTGGACGTACCTACCCCGCAGGAGCAGCCTATTCAAGAGGACAATAGGACGCAGGCAGATTTACAACAGGAAGCCCTTGACCGTATTGTCAATATTCTTGAAATACCGCCCGACCTAGTAAGAGATAGTCAAAAAGCCCTTGCTAACAACATAGACGATTTTACTCGCCTGCTTATGGTAGATGTGTTGCCTGTTACCCTTGCTGTTGAACCCTCTCTGTCTACCATTAGACCTGCCCTTTCGCAGGTATTAGGGGAAGAGTTAGAGGAAAAGGATTTAACCATTAACTCTACCACCTTAGACCGATATGCAAGTGCTGCTGCCTACCTCCGAGTTCGTTTATACCTGCTGGATAAGCTAGGCATACCCGAAAATATCCGTAACATGGTATTAGAACACTCTCTACAAAGTTTGAAAGGCTAATTATGGACTCTTGTTTATCCTGCGCCCGCTACTTCTCCTGTAAGGACGAAAATAAGTCCGCTGCTTGGATTTGTGATAGATACCAAGCCCAAGTAGACGCCCATATTGATGACCTGAAAGAACAGACGGTTATAGCCATCAAGGACATAACCCACGAAGTACAGGAGGCTCCACAAATAGCCCTGCCTGATGACCTTACAGGCGATGACCTTTACGAGTCTGTGTTGGCAGCTATTCGTAGTAATTCCCTCACACCTATTGATTTGGACGTAGACGATAGTCACTTGTGGGAAGCCCCAAACTATTATGAATGGTGTCTTTCAGGTAAGGGTATTAAGTTCAAGCCGTTTGCCCGCCAAATGTGGATTGCCTTGCAGTTATTTGGGGAGATGTGTCCTAATTGTTCAGACCCATTATGGTATGCAGACCCCACTAACATACCTGTGGACTACAACTCGCGGGATTTCCCTGAGCACGTTCAACTTATGGAGCACGGAGTATGCCCTAATTGCGGACATGGGAAACATCAATTCGTAAAAGACGGTAGTATGCGAAATACTATGGAACTCTCTGCGTGTTTAGGGCAACGGTCTGGTAAATCTATCCTTACGGGTAGTTTAGCGTCCTATCACATTCATAAGTTATTGAAGCTGGTTAGACCAGCGGAATATTACGGACTAGCCTCTTCCACTACATTAACAGGGACGTATGTGGGACTTACATTAGGTAGAGCTTTCAACCTGCTGTGGAGACCTGTCTATAACACGATAATGGATAGTCCGTGGTTTAAGGAGTACATTCATTTCATGCAAGACGAGGGCAAGCGGTTAGGCACAGAGCTTATCACGGTTAAAGATACCTATATCAACTTCCGCCGTTCAAATATGCTCATTAGCCCCGCTGCTCCAGATAGTGGTAAACTGCGTGGCGATACTCGTATTCAGGCTGCCATTGACGAACTAGGCTTTTTCCGTTTCGGTTCTGGTAGTGAAGACCTTGTTACCATCAACGCAGACGAAATTCACGCTTCATTAACCAACTCCCTAGCTACTGTCCGCACCAAAGCTACTCGTATGCTTAAAGGGGGCTTTGACAACGTGCAACAAGGGCTTATGATTAACATTTCCAGCCCCTCCTCTGTGTTTGATAAGATAATGACGTTAGTACGGCAAAGCGAGGGTAGTAAAACCATGCTAGGCGTACATCTACCTAGCTGGGAAGTAAACCCTGATTTAACAGAAGAAGACCTAGCCCACTACAAGACTACGCTAGGCTTGGAGCGGTTTGAAAGAGACTTCGGGGCTAATCCTCCATTAGGCGACGGGGTATTCTTTGACCCTGAAACTATCCCTCCTCTTTTCAAAGGCAGACCTAACGCCGTTGTGTACGAACCTATTTCACGCATAAATAAGAAAGGTCGTACTGAAAAGGCGGTTAAGCTAGTATCTACTAAACCACTAGCCAACCAACCACCATCTCTTTTAGCCCTAGACGCAGGGGAGACTAACAACTCTTTTTCCATAGTAATAGGAGTACCCTCCCTTACTGGCAAGGAGTTGCCTAATACCTACATCAAGAACACGGTAAAGAATAAACATCTTAAAGTTTCTCCTCTTAATACTGACCTTGAACATCGGGTAACGATACAAGCTGTAATAGAGGTTATTCCTCCTGAAAATGGTAAGGTAAACTTCTCTCGTATGTTTAAGCACGTCATCACGCCCTTGTTAGAGCCTTTTAATGTGAAAGCCGTAGTAGCTGATAGGTGGAACTCTATCCTATTATTAGACGAACTAAGGGAAAACTATGATGTAGACACTTTCCAGTATTCTCTACGCTACAAGGACATGGAGCTTATTCGTAATATGGTAGAAACAGAGAATTTCCTTTCTTTGCCACGTTTAGAAGCCAAAGCCCTTAGGGACGTACAAAACTTCCAACAACGTAACTATCCACATTGCTTTGAAAACCGCCCATTAGACCATTTGGGCTTGCAATTCCTTACCGTAAAAGACTACGGTCGTACAGTAGGAAAAGGTAGTGGAATGACAGATGATAGTTTCAGGGCGTTAGCTCTTGCTTGCTTCTTCTTGGGAAATGTACAATTCGTCTGCGATTATCTTTTAGGCGCAGCTAGGAAGCGTGGAAATGCTGGTATAGGAGCAATAGCTAGTGGCTCGTCTAGTCAAACTACTGTCGCTTCTAGCACAAATGCCCAGACTGGTATTGCAGCCATAGGTACAGGAAGCTCCTCTATAACCGTGTTCGGTAGGAAGTAATCTAACAAGGACGCCAAATTTCACGGCATTTCAACCATGAAAGGACTATTATGTCAATAGAAAGACGCCTCCCAAAACGTTTCAATAAAGAAACTTCTCGTAGCACAGCCCGCAACGTAGAACATGCCCACGATTTAGCTGCTGGCGATTACACCACAGGCTTATGTCCTGTATGTAATCAACCTATGGTTTTGTCCTCCTTAAAACAAGCAGGGAACAGACCAGTTTATGTGTGCTTAGAGCATCGTGTTTGTCTCCCACTTTCCAAAGAAGAGAATACCCATGTTTAATCTATCCAACAAAAAGATTAGCAAGCGTAGAAATGGGGAGATAGCTGCTTACACTCAGCCCACTAATAGTGTAAGGAGTGCAGCGGTTTCCCGTCCCCGACACGTTGAAACAGCTTCTTCGGGTTCTACCACGTTAATGTCCTCCGCAGCGGCGGCTAATACCAATGTTGCGGAGGGCTATCTGACAGGTATGGTGGCAGAAGATAGCCCCTTACTACTGGATGCCTATCGTGATATGTACTACAATGACAGCATTTGTGGTTCTGCTGTTGATTTGTGGTCTGAATTACCTTTTTCGGACTTTCAGTTATTTGGCTTGTCCGAAGACCAACTTGAAGTATATCGCTCCGCTATCGCCCGCCTAAATATACGCTCTGCTTGTAGTCAAATGACTAGGCAATACCTAGTAGATGGTAGCTATACTGCTACTCTCGTATTTGATAATAAGACCACGCAATTTACCGACCAAATCCCCTATGCCACAGAGGATTTAACCTTTGATGATAGCCCCTTGTTCTCACAAGACCCAGTTATCACGGCTAAGATAGGGAAACGGTTTGATAAGTTTCTTAACGAGACTACACCTGAATGGCAGAACCTGCGTAAGTCTGTACCTGCCAAGTTGTTAGAAGCCCTGAAAAGCGGGGAGTTTGTATTAGACCCCCTCTCCACTATCTATCTAGCCCGTAGGACTATGGCTACACAACCAGCAGTATCCTACTTGAAACGATGCCTCCCCATTTATATGCTGGAAAAAGTATTGTATAGGGGGACATTGTTTGAGCTATCCCGCAGACAACGTGCCAACGTCCTTGTTACCGCAGGCGATGATATGTGGGAGCCTACTGTTGATGAACTGTCTGCCCTAGCTAACCTCTTCCAGCAATCAGACCTTGACCCTATGGGTGCGTTAATTGTTACCCGAAATTCTGTAAATGTTTCGGAGTTCCGAAGCGGAGGGGACTTCGTCAAATGGACAGACGTATATGACCAAACCACGTCTATGAAACTGAAAGCATTAGGTATTTCAGACGCATTTCTGAGCAGCGACTCGACCTACGCTAATGCTGAACAGGCTGTGGCAGTCTTTATGGACAATATTTCTGCCTATCGCTCGTTCTTTACCCATACCGTGTTTGAGAACAAACTCTTCCCTCTTATAGCAATGGCAAAAGGGTTTGTAAAGGACACAGGGAAAAATGTGGAAAAAGCAGACCTTTCCATTAAGACGGTAAATGATTACTCTACCTTAGCTATTCCGAAAGTACGGTGGTCTAAACGCCTGTCTGCCAACAATGACGAAAACCTAATGGCGTCCTTAGAAGCCCTAACAGAAAAAGGCGTTCCTGTGCCTATGCGCCTGTGGATAGCTGCTGCGGGCTTAGACGCTAATATGCTGCTGACTGAATTAGAGGACGACGCTGAATTGAAGTCCAAACTGGAACAGTTTGGCGCAACCGAAGATGATGAGATGGATATTGAACTATCTTCCTTATCCCCGCTTTCTAAGAAAAGTAAGGGCTTTAAAGAGCTTGTAGAAAGCGGTATTCTTTCTGATGCTGTTCGTATTGGTGGGGATGGTAAAGTCCACAACGTAATTAACCAATCTAAGGCGCACAAAGCCATTAACGAGAATATTGTTAAGGCTGTGTCTGCTAATAGGGAGAAAGGTAAATGAAGACCTTTAATGTAATAGCCTTCGGCAGTTATCTTCCTGCCGTTTCCTCCAAGCAGCGTACCCTGCTTACGGATGCTCTGTTACGGCTGTCCACCGCAGCCCGCAAAAACGGTTCTTTTATTAAGGTATCCGTAGCAGAGAACGACCAAGCTACGCCCCTTATACTCCGTACTTGTAAGGCTCTAAGTATTGAATGCGAAGTCAAAGCTGGAGATGTTATTCGTAGAGAAGCACAGGACGTAGATAATACGTTCCTACTTATTCTACGAGTAAGGGCTGGCTCTATCAGTTCGGATGAAGTTAGGGAAAAGATTGATACCTTAGACGAATATGTAAACCGTATATTTACCGCTCTTTCCCCTGCTTGTCAATTCAAAGATTTGATTACCTTTGTTAAAGATGCTGACTTAGAACAGGGCGGTCGCTCGTTGCACTTAGACGATTTTAAACCTAGTCATCAGCATTATAACAGGACAGGTAGTTATTCAGACCTTAATGGCTATATAGACCAATGGTTTGCAGGCGTTCACAAGGAAGCCCCTGATAAGTACCATGACCTTGATAAAGCCCCACCCAGCAGCGACGCGGTAAATACCAAAATGGCTGCTGACCCATCTCTTTCTTAATTAAGGACTATAATATGAGACAAAATATTGACGGAAAACGCCGTATCGCTGTTTATGCGGATTGCGAAGCCTATGGCAATGCTATTGACGTACACAAGGAGTTTAAAGCCAAAAATATGTCCCTGAACAAAGGGTCTATTGTTACGGCTAACAGCCAAAGTGTACTTTCTGACTTAACCCCTGTTCTAGACTGGGAGTCTTGGTTGCCTGCTGCTGCTCACGCCTACAACATTTCAGCAGACCCTAAGGATTATATTCTCCTGCCTACTATTATTTGCCCTGCTGACATTCCTAACCGTAACGGAGTTTCTTTCCCTTATGAGGAATTAACCAAATGGAACTTGGAAAGTCATTCTGTTGTGTACAAGTCATGGAAAGGTTGCCCTACTTTCTCTGAACATGATAACGAGGATAATAGCAAGGCTCGTGGTGTAGTGCTAGACGTTATTATGCGTAAAGCTCAGGGCTTTCAAGGGGAGATTTACAAAGTATATGGTTTAGCTGCCTTTGACCGTTCTAAATACCCAGATGTAGCCCACCGCCTCCTTACTCGCGCTACTACGACTGTGTCTATGGGAGCATATGTGGACTACTACGAATGCGGTGTCTGTGGCAGTAAAGTAGGTGAGTGCCAACACACTAACGCACGAGCATCCTATGACTTTGGTATAGACCGTGAAACAGGTGGTCTTATTTACCGTATTTGTAGGGGCATTACGCCGTTTGAACTCTCAGAAGTACAAGTCCCCGCTTGGTCTGTTAGTGAGAGCCCCTTAACCATAGACTTAGCTAATAAAACAGCCTATAAGTGATACCATAACAAGCCCTTTGTACGTCCTGTATTAAGGGCTTTTCTTACAAGGAGACCAACATGGCTTTTCCCACTCTTAAACCAAAGAAAAAACGTAGGGATGATGACGAATATGAAGACGAAAAACCCGTATTCGTACCATCTACTAAGGCAGCCAAACTGCCTATCCTACAAAACATTTCAGACGATGATATAACAGACGAGGAGGTAGTTGAACAGATAGAACAGGCTATCAATACAGCTTCCTCTTTCGGTAGGACAGTCCCTACTATTAGGCAACATCTACGCAACAGAGACTATGGCAGCGCAGCCATTTCCTCTAAGGGGGCGTTGTTAGCCACATTAACAGAGCTTATTCCAGTAGCAGAGATGGCTGTTAGGGAAAGTAAGGCTCAGCGTGGTATTTATCAGTTTAACTCTCTTGTTTCTCAAATGCGGGAGCTCCTAATTGATTTAGAGGGTGATAGAGACCTAGACGGTTTGGTTATGGCAATTTGTAACGAAGCTATTGAGCCTAAACTGCGTATGCTAGGTCAAATGTTAGTGCAATGGAACTCTGGGGTAAAACGTGAGTTACGCACCTACCTAACAGGAGACGACTATTCAGACGCTGCTGCTACCATTGACGAACAGACCCAGCAACTAGCCATGTACATCAGCCAAATGGCTACTGCTATTCAGACAGATATTGAAAGAAAGGTAACGAAACTAGATGACTAGGTTTGTAAGACGTAGAAAGAATGGGACTTCTCGCATCGTTAGGGACTCTTACAGTAACAGACGGTATTCGTGGTTTGAAATCCGCAAACTAGTCCTAGAAAGGGACAATTATAGGTGTAGAGCCTTAGTTCTAAGGGACGGTAAATATGTTCCTTGTAACAGTACAGGGAACCTTGAAGTCCACCATAGAGTACCTCTCAGTAGGGGAGGGAAAACTACCCCTCTAAATTTGATTACGCTATGTGGTCGTTGCCACGAAGCTAGACATTTACATTTGAAAAGATAGGAGGTTATCTTGAAAGTTTTAGCTAGTATTCCTAGCGTTACTGTTTTAGGTATTTCCCCTGCTATGTCAGAGCGTATGCCATTACGCTCCTATACCCCGCCAAAGATTAACCCAGAGGCTCGTCCCTACTGGCATCAGGCTTTGGCGGATGACAAGGTTAGGGAAACAATAGAACGGAAAACGCCCAAAGAAGCATGGTTTGCTTTAATCCAGCAGTTCTACACTCTATGTGAAGACGCAGATATACTGCCCCTGTATTCAAGGGACGATGGCATTAACGATGCTGTCCGCCGTATGCTTATGAACCGCAGGCACAAGCTGCGTATTTACATAGACAGGGCTAATCTGTTTGAAAACACTCGTATTGTTCCTATGTCTCAAAAGCATACTTGGAAATTCCTGAAAAATGGCAATCTGCTATTGACAGCCCAAATAGGCTTAGAGCATGATGGTTTAGCTGCTATTCGCAAACGAGTGCAAAGCAGAACAGCCAAGATGTTTTGGAATGCCCTTGATAACTCATGGTCTTTTGCAGTTACCCCAGACCTTAGAGTATTTGTAAAGGGTATTACGCGCAACCGTATGGTTCTTATGTATCAATTAGAGATACGAATGCCATACTACATTCCGGAGGATAATCGCTTGTTACGGGATAAGAGAGACTACTTAGATAAGGAGTTTTTCTACCCTATGACACGCGGTATTCGTTTTACTAACGTCAATCGGAGGATACAATTTTGAAATCCATTGAACGAGAAGACACGCTTATCCGTAAGGACTTAGCGTTGTTGGCTAATGAGGAGGTAGCTCAGTTGCAGAAATATACTACCCCTCTTCAAATCGCTGTTTCCAAATACGATGAAGACTATTTTGATGACCCGCGCATTGCCTTTAACTACAAGGTCTATATTGCAAGGGCTTTGGTGGAAGTGTTTGGTAACTTATCAGAACCTTTGTGGGTAAGAAAGGCTAAACAATGAAAACAGTCCAATTAGCGTCAGCGGGGCAAAAACACCTCTTATCTACTTACAAGCAGCCCAAGGCGTGGGGCGACGACCACGTTAATAATGCTTGGTCTCTTACCGATGCCCTGCCAGAGCTTCAATGCTTGGCTGTAAAAGCCCTCGCCGTAGCAATCAATCAGGGCGACCTTATTGATACCTTCCTTGATGGTATTCCTGTTAGTTGGGACAAGTCTCGCTTGGATGTATATAAGATTTCCAACCCCAACCAATTAAGTCTGTATGACGTTTCAAATGCCACTCGTAAACGGCTTCTAATGAGAACGTTTGGCTCTGTAAACAACAAAACAGACATTGTAATTAGACCGAATGGTAAGGGGTATTCTTTCTCATTCTCCTTTAACCACGAGGATTTAAGCCCAAAAGACAACGTTGGCTTGACCTTAGCGAGCATTACGGAATGCTTCCGCCGTTTACTTAACTACGGAGACATTCCTAGCGCAGGTAGTTTTTACAGTAGTCCTGAGCAGCTTGACAAAGCCATGCTTATGTATGACTGGTTACAACGTAGATTTCCAAAAGGTCAAACAGTAGTAATGCGTATTCCTCTGGAGAACCTTTTGCCAGACGAGTTTACCGAAATGGACGAAGACGGGGAAAATGCGTATTATCTCGCTAACTTCCGTGAGGCTAGTGCCAACCTGAAAGTGGAGATTTTTAACCCGCAAACCGACACTTCGGAAATTGTATTTTCTGAGTATAATACTCCACCCTCTATTAAAGAGAAGTACGCAGACGCTTTCGCTAACACTCGTTACCCTAAAATCACTCTTACCGAAAAAGAAATCCTTGCCTTGCGGGATACTACTACCTTATCCTTCATAAATAATGCCTTCCTTGGCTTACGGTCTAGGGTTTCTATTGAAGTAGACTTGGATAAGGAAGAAGCAGACTTTATCACGCAAGGTACTCAAGACGTGGTGGATATGGCAGACTGGCTTAGTGCTGCTGTTCAAGTAGCTGGTACAGAAGAACAACCTAATTATTGCTACGGCACAGTAGACCTGTCTAGTGGTGTTAAACCTCGCACTGGTTTAGCCCAAACCATGATTTCTCCTTACAACCTGACCCCTATTTACATCCCCAAAGGCATAGGTATTTCCGCCTATCGTGAGCGTGTACGAGAACATTATGTAGGAAAAGACGGTTACAGACGTTTTAACGATAAAGATAGCGTCTCCCTGCCTAACTGTGTGATTGGTGTGGACTGGCTTTCTAACCGTATGCTGTACAGTCAAGGTAATAATCGCATGACTTCCCTTGATTTGTCAGACTTCGCTATAACCAAGCCTTATCACATCACACGGTATGCAGACAACCGCATTTTCAGTTCCGACAATGCTATGGGTGTGTCCCTTAACCGCATTTACGAGATTGTGGTAGCCCGCAACTTGGGTATGTCTGAAAAGACAAAAGAAGCCTTAATGAGCTTGTTTGTGTATTCAGATAGCTACCGTAACTTGAAACTTAGTAATCTCTGGGATACTTACCTGGACTATGCTATGCAGAAGTCGGGTATTAACGGTTTAGACCTACCTGTTTTCCAAGACGCTGAAGTTCGCGCTGATTTAGAGGATTTAGGCAGGTTAAAAGCCCTTTCCACAGACAATCCTCTGCCTTTCGTACAAGCCATTTGCATGGTACTGGATGACTTTTGGGAGACTTTCGTTAAAGACGAGGGTCGTATGTACCTTGAAAATGCTGGTTACTCATTAACCTCTTTGTTGCAATTAGTAGGCTTTGCCTCTGTTTGGCGTGAATGCTATCGTACTGATAAGCAGGCTTTGGACTTTACCAAGTTGGCAGATAGCCAAGTGAACGAACGCCAGCCTGATGAATATTCCCAACTTCCTGAAAGCTACGAACCGAAACCAGTACCTAATCTGCGAGACGGTGTGGCTCTTTTGCCCCACCAAGCCAAAGTAACATCTTCTTTGGAATTAGGGAAACAGCACAATCTCTTGACGGTCTCCGCTGGTGGCGGCAAGACCATTCTTGTGATTACAGACATACTCCGTAAACTGAAAGAAGGTAAAACCAAAGTTCCTGCTGTGTTCTGTCCGGGACATCTGCTGGCTAACTATGTACAGGACGCAAACTACATTACAGACGGTAAGGTAAACGTTATTCCTTTGCGTACTGAGACCTACAACCGACTAGGTGCGGAATACTTTGAGAAAGTAGCCGAGTCTAAACCAATCAATACGTTCTTTGTTATTGATTACGGCTTTGCTTCCCAAGAGTATGACGTAGCCTATGTAGGTACGGAGACTGTTGGTTATTACCCGCGAGCTGAATGGTTGCGTTCTCTTGGGATAGATTATGTCTGGTTAGATGAGAGCCACTATCTCAAAAACCACTCCGCCCGCACATTAGCTATGCGGGAAGCCTTAATTGATGTAAAAGGGGTAACTCTGGCTACTGGCACTTTCTACCATACCCGCGCGTCTGACATTATCAATCAGTCTGCTCTGTGGGATACTGGTTTGTTTGGTTATGCGGAAACATTTGAGGCTAGTTTTGGCGTAGAGAACGGCATTATGAATGAAGCTGCCCGCGCCCACGTCAATAACGTCCTAACCAAGAACGTGGTTGTAGCCCGAGCCAGACGGAAAGAATGGGCAGCTACCCTGCCAGACCGTACTGTGGCTTTCCACTTCGTGCAATTAAGCAAACGCGCCCGAGACGTTTACGAGGCTATTCTTAAAGCTACGTTGGACGAGATTAAGAAAGACCCTGTAATTATGAAACTGCTGGCTAAATCTGCCGAAAAGGATGAAGCAGAGGAAGCTGAATTAGGCGACCGATTACAACAATACTTGCAGCGTCTTGAGATGTCAATTACTTGCCCTTACCAAGACGACCTTTGGCAGAAAGAATGGGGTATTGACAGTCCCAAGCTGAAAACCCTTGAAAAGATATGCAGAGACCATATTAACCAAAACATTCCAGGGAAAATATTGGTATTCTGTTCATACAATTCAAGCGTAGACGCCATTTATGACAACCTTTCTCCAGACCTTAAAGCAATAACCCTGCGGTATTCTGCTGCCACTAAGGAGAAAGACAGGGCTAAGTTTGAAAAGGACGACAATATCAAGATAATGATTGGTATTGAGAACTCTATGAATACTGGTATTAACGCGCAGTTTGCTTCTCGCTTAATTCGTGTAGATAGTATTTACAGTCCTGGACAGCTTGAACAAGGCGAGAGCCGTATTGCCCGCCCGAACCTGAAAGTGCAAGAGTTCCGTGACCACCTGTATTTTGACTGGATTTTAGCGGAGAAAAGCTATGACGCTACTAAAACTGCCCGTCTGGTTTCCAAAATTCTCAATGTAGAGAAGTTTGACAATATGTACGAGCCAGCTTATCAGAAAATGAAAGACTTGCCTGTATTGCGCTTAAACTTTGACGTAATCGCCAATTCATCCGACTTTGACAATGAATTGTCTGAATACTTGAAAGAATACATTGAGCTGGAAAACCACATTAAGGTTCGTGAGGTACAAGACTACCGTAAGCGTAACCCACATTTGACCCCTGTTCCTTTGAAATCCGCTGGGCTACTTAAAGGTTCTGCCTTAATGAAACACGTCCCCTATATTCCATTAGGCGGACTACCTAGTGTGATTAAGGAAGACCTACGTCCTATCAACGAAGTGTTAATGGACGAGCCGGACAGGGACTTGAAAGGTGGTTATGTTCATACGGAATATGGCGAGGGTATTATCCGACGTGTGTCTAAAAATACCGTGCAGGTGGAAGTACCTAATGCAGGTCGCATTTCGCTGCCTATCAATACGGTCTATTTGATTGATAACGGAGTCGTTACCCGCTCTACCAAATCAATTAGAGAACAGCTTGCCCGCTTTAACAAGCTAAAAGGCGTTTCCCTAGAAGATGAAGCCGAAGACGTAGTTATCAATGATACCCCAGAGACTGGTTTTGAAGCTGATATAGTAGAGAAAACAGAATCCGAAAGTAAGAAAGGCAAGACTTTTGCCCCTGTTGATGACGAAACTGATAGCATGGTGGACATTTACCCGTCCTACGTTAATGAGTTCTATTCGTTGATTATTGACGAAACGACTGATTGGGAGCAGGAAACTGGGGTAGACCTAGCTGATTACGGCTTTATAGCCTCTGGACCTATTATGTATATGGAGTTGAAACGTTGGAAACACGCTGCCTTGCTGAAAGACGCGTGGAAAGCAAGTGGGATTAAAGCCCCTGTTTCTTTCTATGAAACTCTGGACTACTTAGTAGACGCAATGAAAGCTAATCGCGCTAAACCTGTTTCTTTCCGTCATTTGCAACGTAGCGTAACTGACCTGAAATCGTGGAATTTAGAGCGTAAGCGGAAAACGCCTTCCGATAAGGCTAGACCGTATTTCGCTATTCAAGACGGGGCTGTTTATGTTATCATTGACAAGAACACTACCCCTGCTTGGTCTAAGCTGAAAAACGCGGTTAAAGTTCCTGGAACCAAATGGGTGCTTGAAGATGGCGCACGTTGGTTTATCTCGGTTAAACGCACAGACTTAATTGCGAAAGTTAAACAGTTGATTAAGGACGGCGTACCAATTGCTGAACTTGACTGGGTAAAAGAAACCATTTCCGACTTCAAAAATGTAACTCGTTGATAAGATACGTTCGTTAATGGGATATATTTAGAAGTTTTAACCTGCGGGCTTGGATTTAAATCCAAGCCCCCTAACAAGCAAAGGACTATACTATGCTAACCAAACAAGAAGTAACCGCCATTCAATCTGCCTTGCGTGAGGCTGGTTTCCTATACAAAGAGCCTAACGGCGTGTGGGACTTACATACCATGCAAGGCTATCGTAACTATTTAGCTGTGAAGCTGTGTGCGCCTAACTCCCAGTATATCTCTCAACCTACAAGCATGGACTTAGTGCCTGACGTGTTGAAAGGTGGGGTCGTAGCGGACAATAACGGTGCTGGTGGGGAACCTACTAACGTTAATGAACCTACTAACGTTAATGAACCTACTAACGTTAATGAACCTCCTGCCCCTGAAACCACAGAACAAACACAAGTAGAACAACCTACTGAAAGTAATAATCCAGAGGTAGAACAACCTGAAAGCGAAGAGCCTGCTGGAAAGCCTAACAAAGCTAAACGCTCTAAAAATAGTGACTAACTAAACAAGCCCTAGAAACTAACCAATCTAGGGCTTTCTTTATGACCTACCCCTCCCTTGTAAAGGTTAGTGTAACCTATTTACTTACTAGACACCACTAACCTAATGAAAGGACTATCTATGTTAGACCTATCTAACTGCGACTGGCTCACTAAGAAGCCTAAACTGCCCACCAATATTGACACTAAACCGTTTACCCTATCCTGTCCTGTTGATAAAGACTGGGACGAGAAAAAGAATAGAGTTCTAGTTATCATACAGGAAGTAGCTACGGCAGACCTTAAAGAACAAACGCTATGTGGCTCTACCTATGGCACAGACCTTACCCATACTTTGGAGCTAGCCTTTAAGGAAGCGCAGCTATACAGTCAAACTAAACTGCTGCCTAGACACTATGCTTTTGCCGTCATTAACTACCAATCCGCCCGCACCTATCACTTAAAGAATAGGGAGCAAATATCTGCTGTTAATTCAGCCATGACCAAGCGTATTCTTTCCATAATCAAGGAGCTTAAACCTACTCACATTCTTTGCATGGGAGATGACGTTTCAAAAGCCCTTAAACCGGACTTTGACGTGAATACTAGGGGGTGGGCGGAGGAATTAACAATAGCAGGTCTTCCTGTCGTGGTATGTAGTACCCTTGACCTTTCCAGCATTACGAATAAACAAGCCTTTTCCTCTGAAAACGATGACGAAGAGGAAGACGTAGGCGATAGGGATATGTACGCTTCTGCTGGCTTAATAGAAAGTACAATCCGTTTTGCCCGCAACCTATTTCTCTATGACCAGTTTCCATTAGGAAATCCCCATTACATAGATGTAAGACCCAAATGGAAACTAATGTCTACTGTTGAACAAGTAGAGGATATGGTTGAAGATTTGAAAGCAGCCCCTTATTTCGCTTTTGACACGGAAACTACCAATCTAAACCGCATTGATAATTCCTTGTTAGTGATGCAGTTTGCCCCTACTGACTCAAACTTTACATATATTCTACCTTTCCTACACAAAGAAAGTCCCTTCACTAATAAGGAATTAAAGTACATTCGGAAGCTGATTTACGGCTTATTCATGGATTTTTCTATTGACCCTTTCGGTACAGAGAAGTACATAGTAGGGCAGAATTTGCAGTTTGACGTAACCCAACTACGAGAACAGCTTAAAATCCCCCTAATAACCCGCCCACTTTGGGACATTCAAAATGGAGAATATTTGTTAGACGAAAACCAATGTAGATTAGATGCTTTCGCTGGGTCTGCCCCAAAAGCCTACTCCCTAGCAGCTACTGCCTTACGTTACGGCTGTGATGCTTTCCTGAATAAAGACGGCTTTAACAAGGCAGACCGTGAAAACATGGCAGCCACCTCCCTACAAGACAAGACTTTCCTTGATTATTGCGCCCTTGACTGCCTAATCCCCCTAGCTATTCACAGAGAACAGTTAAAAAGGGCGGAAATTACTAACTACCGTAAATACAAGAACCTTTGTTTAATCCAACAAAGTGCAAATGAAATGTCTGCTGCCAGTATGGAGCATCGTGGCGTATTACTAGATACGGAATATCTCTCTAATCTGTTAAAGAAAGGCTCTTCACTTGATACCCTTATTGAGGAGGCGTCTAATGATATGCAGCATACAGAGGGTGTACAAAGGGCTAACGAGATTATTAAAGAACAGCAGGGTCTCGCTAATTCAGGCGGTTTGTTTGATGACGTGGTTGATGTACAAGAGATGTATTTCAACCCTAGCAAAGCAGAGCACCAACAAATCCTCTTTCAAGACGTTCTGGAATTAGAACCTGTAATGGGGTTTCAAAAGAAAGCTCGGGATAATGGTAAGGAAGCATATAAGCTAGGGAAAGCATTTCAACAGGAGCACCGTTTCGTGCAGGAGGTTTCCCTCTTTAACCGCATCTCCAAGTTAAAGAAAATGAAGTCTGCCTATGTAAAAGCCTTCCTAGGTTGGATTAAGGAAACAGCAGACGGCATTCTAACAGGTCGTATGCGCCCGTCTTTTGGCTTTATTTATGTGGTAACAGGACGGTCTAACAGTAGTAAGCCCTCCCTGCAACAAACCCCGTCTCGTGGTAAGGAGAGTAAGATTATTAAGCGGGCGTTTATTGCCCCAGTTGGACACCTACGTCTTGCTACTGACTATTCAGCCAACGAGGTTAGGTTTGCTGCCAACATCTCTAATGATGAGGCTATGGCTCACCCTTTCATTGTAGCCCGCCAACTTCGCAAGGAAATGTGGCAATACGATTGTACAGAACAATTCCTACTAAAAGAAATGAAACGTAGAGGACTTAAAGATGAATAACCTAAAACTCTCTCAAATAAAAGCTCTTTCAGACGAAGAGCTATTAGCTACTTTGAAAGAAATACGCCAAAAGAAAGCCTCTTTAAAGGAAGACTTAAAGAAACAAGGCGATATTCACTTGCAGAATATTTATCGTTTCTTTAAGAAGTGGGTAGATAAGAGCCACCCTCTTCGTACTGCCATTAAGAACATTGTATTTGGTGTGATTTACGGTAAGGGGGCTAAGACACTAGCCCATGATATTTGGCAGGAGGCTGTTACCAGTAAGGAAAACGCCCTCTTTGAATACAGAAAATCTTTAACTAATCCCACTAAGGAAGAAAAAGCCAAGTTAAGGGAAATGGAAGAAGATGTAGAAACTACCCGAGATAGCTTTGATGATTATTTGAAACAAGCCAAAGACATTATGGCTAAAATGGCAGACGAGTGGCACGACCTATATGTGTGGATGGATAAAATGCACGAGGACTGCCTTGAAAGGGGATATGTAGAAGCCCCTCACGGTAGGAGACGGCACTTATTAGCCTCTTTCCTTTCAGACCGTTCGTTAAAGGCAGCTTTAATGCGTAGAGCTGTTAATGCCCCTGTTCAAGGCTTCGGTTCTGACGTAGGTTATATGTCTGCCCGCTTAATTGAAATCCACATGGTTAAGTTTCTGAAAGAGTTTGACCTTTTCAACCCAAACGACCCAGTAATTCCTTGTGGGGTAGAGTGTGCTGTGCATGATGCCTTGTACCAAACAGTCCCCTACCACTTATTCCTGCCTGCCCTACATATCATGCAATGGTGCATGACCACAGGAGTAACTAATCTATATGCAGAGAAGTTTAACAATAAGTGGCTCGTACCACCTGAGATTGAAACTGGCATTTCATGGTCTGGCGATAAGGAGGAATCTTGGGATTACACGCATGACTCACTTTACAATGCTGTTAAGTCTGCTATTGAACATCAATACGAATGCGGTTATGGACATCCAGACTATACAGTTGAACAAGCTATAAAGGCGTGTTTTAACATACCTAAGGAACAACGTGCTTATTTGAAAAAGCACTACCAGTTCTTTGATGACCCTGTCCACTTACGGACGTAACTTAAAAAGAAGCTAAAATGTCTGAATACATTGAAAACGATGTAACATGTGCTCTCGTAGCCCTGAAAGAAGTCCTAGTTGGTGTGAAGTACCAACACTATAAAGGAGACTTATATGAAGTAGTAGCTATTGGTAAGATGGAAAACAACGGCGAGGATATGGTTGTGTATAAGCCTGTTAAACTCGGTACAACCACTACATATATCCGCCCTTACGCGGAGTTTATTCGCAAGTTCTCCAACTTGCCTAACTACTCTGAGTCCTCTAACTCGGTTAAGACCCTGCATTTCCCACACTTGTCAGACTGGGCAGAAGCTAATTACGCCAAGATAGGGAAACAACCTGTTACTCTTGAATGGCAGGTTTCTACGGTTGAATGCCTGCTAAGAAACGTGGAATGGGAATTGAAGTTAAGGGGAGTACGTCTTGCTGATTATCCACTCTCTATTACGCCCACTCTCACTAAGGGTGGTATGTCTGTTCTTCATATTGGAAAAGGAAACTAATCATGTGTATTGTAGAAGTGCTTGCCCTCGTATTAACACTCTTAGGAGTTGCTTACTGGGCGGCTGGTATTTTCTTACCGTCTGAATATGATGTAGAAAATACAGTCAAAGGAAAAGATTGTGCGGACAAACGGAACAATAGTGAACTCCGCTTAACCAAAAGACCATAGGAAAGGAAGTAAAATGAATACTGTTAAGATGAATACTGTTAAGAACGATACAGTTAAAACCCCAAATAAAGATGGACTTCAAACATTAGGCTATGCACTAGGCTTGGTAGTTAAACCTATTGTGTTTTTCTTCCTACTCTTTCTTTATTCTGTTTTTATGCTTTCTCCCTTTGGTTTATTCTACGGAGAAAAAGGTGCTAAGAAACTTTTTAGCGGTTTAGAGCCACTTGCTAAATGGGCTTGCCCAGACGATAAGGACGACTAAAATGTTGATATTTACTTGCCTTCTGTCTATCCTATGTGCCACGACAGTAGCCTCCTGTATTTTTGCTTACCGAGTGTGGCGGAATTGCAAACGGCTGCATTGCCACAGAATGCCGTGGAGCAGGTTTACTTATGAATATTTAGACGGTTACGAGTTTGCCCTCACTTGCCTAAAAGAACACAGAGAGGACGAATTGAAACCCCACCTAGATGGTACAAGCGCATTTAGCATAGGGGTGAGGGCTGCGGTAGATGAATATCAACACAGCCTCCACCGATAGACGCCACCTAAGCCCTGCCTCCCTACTAAACAGGGAGGCATTTTCATGTTTACCATCGCCCCACTTCTTACAAACATAAGGAACTTACCATGTTATACTCTACTTTCAGCCGTACTCCCAACAACGCCTTAGAAGAACCCATGTTCTTTGGACAACCCGTCAACGTTGCCCGCTACGACCAACAAAAATACGAAACATTTGAGAAGTTAATTGAGAAACAAATCTCTTTCTTTTGGCGTCCGGAGGAAATAGACTTGTCAAGAGACAGGATTGATTACTCTAACTTACCAGAGGCTGAAAAGCACATATTCATTAGCAACCTCAAGTACCAAACCTTATTAGACAGCATTCAAGGGCGCAGTCCTAACGTAGCTCTCCTGCCCCTAGTCTCTATCCCTGAATTAGAGACTTGGATTGAAACGTGGTCTTTCTTTGAGACTATCCACAGCCGTTCTTATACCCATATTATTCGTAATATTGTAAATGACCCGTCTGTGGTGTTTGATGACATTGTTCAAAACGAACATATTATTAAACGTGCTAATGACATTGCTACTTACTACGATGACCTTATTGAATATTCACAGTTCTACACTTTATTAGGAGAGGGTAAACATACTATCAATGGCAAAGAGCTTACCATTTCCCTAAGAGAGTTAAAGAAAAAGCTGTATCTCTGTATTATGGTAGTGAATGTATTGGAGGCTATTCGTTTCTACGTCTCTTTCGCTTGCTCTTTTGCTTTCGCTGAGCGTAAGCTAATGGAGGGTAACGCTAAGATTATCAAGCTGATTGCCCGAGATGAAGCCCTACACCTAACCTCTACCCAGCACATTCTGAATATTATGAAGTCTGGCAAAGACGACCCTGAAATGGAACAAATAGCCATTGAATGTTATTCAGACGCTTGGGACATTTTCAACAAAGCAGCCTTGCAGGAGATTGAATGGGCGGACTACCTGTTTAAAGACGGTAGTATGATAGGACTAAACAAGGAAATTCTAGCCCAGTACGTCAAGTACATTACTAACCTTAGAGCTGCTGCATTGGGCTTGCCTGAAATCTTTGAGGAAAGTAACCAAAACCCTATTCCGTGGATTAATGCTTGGCTTTCCTCTGACAACGTGCAAGTAGCCCCGCAGGAAGTGGAAATCTCCTCTTATTTGATTGGACAAGTGGACGCTGAAATAGGGGACGATTTGGGGGACTTTGAACTTTAACGAATGTATTTAATACATTTGACCGCCTTTTAGCTAGTATTTAGCCCAAAATAGCCCTATTTCCCTGCCCCTGTAAGCGTTTTTAAGCCACTATTAGCCATAACAAGCTACTACCCTAGCTCAACGCCC